>Ga0181379_1000242_pt1 | contig 27855 bp, 25 predicted proteins | sample 2SPOviralmetaG_FD_130115 | JGI IMG/M metagenome (GOLD analysis project Ga0181379, IMG submission 130115) | Marine viral communities from the oligotrophic San Pedro Time Series (SPOT) site, San Pedro Channel, CA, USA - 2 SPOT_SRF_2009-07-10 | ecosystem: Environmental > Aquatic > Marine > Strait... | reverse complement strand
GGCCAAGGTCAAGGCGACCAAGAAGAAAAGTTCCATGGGGACAGATTTCTTCTGGATCGACCCAAGAGACCGCACGCAACTCGCAACGGTGCTCAAACTGGCATCAGCGGGCGTGGACGACCCTGATATCAAGGTGGCTCTGCAAAAAGCGACCAACCAACTGAACGCTGGCAGAACGGTTCGCGTGGACTCTTCTCTCCAAGACTTGTCCGACTCGATGGCCTTCATCACACGTTTGTTGGACCTCAACCTAGGAGTGGACTCTTCTGATGCGACGGCCAAAGCCTGCACAAAGGCAGATGCGAGCCTCTCGGAGGCCTTGGGCCGGTTTGAGGCCTTGCAGAAGGGCGACGTCAGCGGATGGTCCGACTTGTTGTCCGACACGAAAGAGGACGCCCTTAGCGTGGCCTCTCGTACCCTTGCTTGGCAACATGCACCTGCTGAAGCGGAGGCATGCACGTCCACTCAACTCGAAGATGGATTGGGGCTCTTGATCGAAAGCAACATTCACGAAGGCCGAGATCGCTTGACGTGGTGGCGGCTCAAAGCCCTGCTACGAGAAAAGAAGCCTGATCAAGCGATGGCGGTTCTTGACGGGCTAAGTTTGGATGCAAATTCGGACGTTTCAGAACTGCTTCCCCTGATCATTTCCATGGGCGATGAGCGTGCCAATGCATGGTTGAGCAACTACATGGATGACATCGACGAGCAAGCGCTGTATCACATCCTCGTTGAGGAGCAACTGGACGATGGACTGCGCCTCCGTGCTGCTCAGCGTTTGTCCGATGAAAAGGGCATGATGTGGGAGCAATCCAAAACTCCGGTCATGCTTCAATTGCTGGTCGCGCTTGACCTTCAAAGGCTGGCCACTCTGTTCACGCAGGACACCATGTTGTCCTTGAGCCACCCTTACGCTGCTTTGCTGATCGGCCACCTGGTTCCAGCCAACCTCGATGCCTCGCTCCGTTCCAACCTCTATGCCTGTCGAACCCAAGCACTCCAAGCCATTCACGGCGCCGACGTTCCCGATGTGTTGAGCCCTATGGCGGAGCACCTCTTGTTGCTCATGGAAGGCATCTACAAGGAAACTCCCGAAGTGGCTGAAGTGCTCAATACTGCGGCACTCAGAGCCTTTTCCCCCATTAGTCGGGCGTTGGAGGGCGATGGTGTGGTCAGCGCCACGAAAATCCAAAACCTCAGAAAAAGCCTCGACGACCTCAACCTTTCCGCCATCGAGCGTCGCTTGTTTGAGGTGATGCTCCATACTCTGTCGGTCAACAGGCACATGCAGGCTTACAACATCGGCATGGCCAAAAAGGCAGATGCTGAGCAACTTGACGCTTTGTTGGCGGAGGAAGATCTTCCTCTCCGTTTGATTCCCACCTTCTCCTCTTTGGTGGTTGAGCATGATCTTGGCCTCCCAAATCTGGTCTCTTGGTACCAGCAAAACGACCCGCTCTCTCCTTGGGCGCCCCTTGCCCGTGCAGCACTTTTTGCTTCAACAGGCGATGAATTGAATTCCGCTCGTGAATACACCCGTGCCGCTGAACTCTTCAGTAAGGTCCGAAAAGAACAGTCTGCAAACCACGAAGGCTCACAAAGCGAAGACAACGATTCTGTTCTTGCCTTGCCCCTGGCCCTTTACCGTAAATCCTTGATTCATTATGCACATGCCAAATCTTGGTCTGAAGCGGTCGATCTTTTGGAAAAGGTGCCTTCCCTCAAGACCGCTATCACTGAACGGTTCAAACTCTACCTTCGTACGTGCCATGATGCCACAACGGACACCAAGGGGGCAGCCCGTCGCATCCGCCTGCATGTCCAACGCCGCATCAAAGTCGTTGACGAGGACGCTGAAGGTAACATCACCGAGCGAACCAAAACGGTGTACGATGAAGAAGAACTCGACCTGCTTAGAAACTATCCGTTCCAGCAGGCCCACCTGCTTCCTTCCGAACCTTTCCTCGGGCGTGTGACGGCTGCATCTACCCATATCAGCAGGGATCTTCGACGTTCGAGAACGCAATACGAACATCAATTCCGACAAGCCATGCAGACACCCTCTCCTTCGATGGAAGAGGTCTACGAGATCGCCAAGAACGCAGCAGAAGAAGGCGCTTTCGAGGGACTCATGTATCTGGAGCGGGCCCAAAATTCGACCAAATTCTCGGTCTCCGCTCGGCAGCGTCTTGCAGGTGTTGAACAATCGCTCTTCTCCCAATACAAAGAAAACGTACCGACCTCAAAGCGACGGTTCCTTCACAATCTATCCCTTATGCCGTTGGTGCTCGTTGACACCAACGTGCTCGTCGATGCGCTGGTCGAAAAGGCCTATCAGCGGATGAACCTCGTCTTTGAAACCAACATTGACATCATGGTGTCCAACAGGTTCCACCATATTCTTCTTCACCACGCCAAAGCCAAGCGCCTCCACATGATGATTCCAGATGATGTGCGGGGCGAACTCAAGCAATTCGCCAAAGACCATCGCTTGATGCCTCGGTTCCGTGGCGCCATGGTCGATAACCAAACCTTGGAGGCGACGTTGAGTGAAGAGGTGATGCTCGAACTTGTCGATGAGGTCCTCTCCGATTACAGCACATGGACGCCGACCTCCGACATGCTTTCTGAGCTTCCAGCCACCTCCGAAGCCTTGGAAGCGTTCCTCATTCGTCATACGGATGTGTTCACCGAACTGACCGAACTCAAGGAAATGCGTGGCATCACGCATCGCACTGAACTCGAAGGCCGGGCCGTGTATCCTGAAGCCACTGACCTCGATATCTACCGCTTGGCCATGCACCTTGCAAGCCAAGCATTGCCCAACATTGGCTCGCTGCTCGTGGCCACTATGGACGGCGACTTCACGCTCCTCGACCGAGCCATTGAGGAAAAGTTCGGATTCAGTGTTGCCAAGAACAACCGCACGCTCAAGCCGTGGCTGAAGCGTCAAACAAATTGAGACCTTCTAAGGTCCTCTTCACGCAGTGAAACGTTGCTTGCAGGCTCACATATGGGTGATCATTGCTTCGCCGAAAGCGCTGCATGAGAGCAACGTGGCATCGCCCATCAATCGCTCAAAGTCGTACGTGACCGTCTTGTTGGAAATTGCTCCTTCCATGCCTTTGACAATCAGGTCAGCGGCTTCCTTCCAGCCCATGTGGCGAAGCATCATCTCAGCCGAGAGAATGAGGGAACCGGGGTTCACTTTGTCTTGACCTGCATACTTTGGAGCCGTTCCATGGGTTGCTTCGAAGATGGAAATGCCGGTATCGTAGTTGATGTTGGCACCTGGGGCAATGCCGATGCCACCCACTTGAGCAGCCAGTGCGTCAGAGATGTAATCGCCGTTGAGGTTCATGGTCGTTAGGACGCTGTATTCAGCAGGGCGTGTGATGATCTGCTGGAGCATAGCGTCGGCGATCACGTCCTTGATGAGAATGGTGTTTCCAGTGTGGGGGTTGGTCATGGTGCACCATGGTCCGCCGTCAAGTTCGGTGGCTCCGAACTCTTCCTTGGCCAGTGAATATCCCCAATCACGGAATCCACCTTCGGTGAATTTCATGATGTTGCCCTTGTGAACGAGGGTGACGCTTGGTTTGTCGTTATCGATGGCGTATTGGATGGCTGCTCGGACGATTCGAGCCGTTCCTTCTTGGGACACTGGCTTGATTCCGATTCCAGAGGTGTTTGGAAACCGAATCTTGTCGACACCCATTTCGTTTTGAAGGAAGTCAATGACCTTCTTGACATCATCACTGCCGGCCTCCCATTCAATGCCAGCGTAGACGTCTTCGCTGTTCTCTCGGAAGATGATCATGTCCACGTCTTGTGGAGCTTTCACAGGAGAGGGCGTACCGTCGTACCAGCGAACAGGGCGAACACAAGCGTAGAGGTCGAGTTTTTGTCGCAGTGCGACGTTCAAAGATCGAATGCCGCCACCAACTGGAGTGGTGAGGGGCCCTTTGATGGAGACCAATCCTGACTTCATGGCGTCAAGTGTGGCCTGTGGCAACCATTCTCCGGTGGCGTTGAAGGCTTTCTCGCCGGCCAACACTTCGGACCATACGATGCTCTTCTCGCCGGAGTAGGCTTTCTCAACGGCAGCGTTCACGACGCGGATCATAACAGGGGTGATGTCAACACCAATTCCATCACCCTCAATGTAGTGAATCACGGGGTCGTTTGGAACGCTGAGTGCGCCGTTGTCCATGGTAACTGGTGTGCCTGTCATGTCTCTCATCATCGGCCACCAACCTCTCCTTCAAGAATGAACCGCCCCTCCCCTGTGCATGCAAGGACGCGTAGAATGGCGTGGTGGCAGTTCAGCAGTTGGCGTTACATCTGCCGGACAAGAGATTGAATTGGACTGGGATAACGGACCTTCACCCATGCAATTAGCGTTGCAAATGGTGGGGGCTTGTGCTCTCGCTGACGTGGTGATTGGTCTCAAAGACCGGCCATTCACAAAGGTCTGGGTCGAGCTTGATTCAACCCGTGCTCCAACGGCTCCTCGCCGTTTTCTTTCCATCACGATGGTGTTTCACGTTGTAGGTACAGTGCCCGTCAAACTCTTGGAGCGAATCGTTGACAAGACCCTCGAAAAGTATTGCAGCGTATCCAGTTCACTCAACCCTGACATTCCGATCGACTGGAAGGTCGAGGTTCATTCCTCAGATGCTTGAAGGTTGACCTTGCGCAGCCAAGGCGCCAGTCAGTGCGGTGCACAATGAATCGTACAATGGCTTCCAGCGGGCATGCAGTCCTTTGGGGGCGCTCATGGGTTTCCATGCATCTTGAACGGCCAAAACCGTTGCGAACGGCTTGATTTGGGTGCCACCCATGTCGACGATAAGAGAGAGGTGGTAAGCGTCCCTGTCTCGTTGGACCTTGAGGCTTGTAAGGTCGGCATGGCCGCCGCCGAGGGATGAGTTGAGGATTTCGTCGTCAAGGAGGTCTCGGGCGAGGGTGGCCAGCAAGGTTTCTACAGAGGCCAAAGACATGCTGGAGGGGGCTTGGAAACTGAACATTTCAACTTCATCTTCGTCGTCGTCGTCCATGAACGCTGCGAGCGGATCGTAAGTGTCGACTTGACCAGTCATAGGTTCGGATGGAATCGGGGTGCTCAAACCAAGAACATCGTACATGTCAACCTCTTCGTCGTCATGTTCTGGAAGTTCAAATGCGTTCATCATGGTCGTCAAACGCACTCTCTTCCTACTTAATGGATGGTTTTTCTTGAACCTCCATGCATCACCCATTTCTCCTTGCGTACCTCGCCGACTCTCGCCTGCGCCAACGGGTGCGTTCCACGAAAGCAAGCCTCATACGAATCCACTGAGGCCCATGGTCTGATGGCAACTCGTCGCATCCGCGTCCTGGCGATGCTCGCCACGGTTCTTTTCTGCTCAACATGGGCTGCAGGTTCCCCGAACGGGTTGGGCAGCGAGGCCAATGAAGGATGCTTGTGTCACTCGGAAGACTCTGCTACGTCAGTCCTTTTCAACGGATTGCCCGATGCCTTTGAGAGCAACACGACCTATCGACTCACACTCACCCTTTCGAGCCCCATTGAAGCGGTTGATGGCCTCCACCAAGGCGGATTCCGCCTCCTCCTGAACGACGGAACTTTGGTCGTCAATGAAACCAATGTACAATCCCTCGATGGAGGATGGACACACACTGAAGCAGGCTCTTACCAGCGCTCTTGGACCTTTGACTGGACTTCCCCACTGAATGCATCAAGCAAGGTTTCGTTCAAGGTTCAAGGAAATGCAGTGAATGGAAATCAAGCTCAGACGGGTGATGCATGGACCACATGGGATGCGGTGGTTCCGGGAATCGATTACCAAGGTGATCTGAATCCGGATGTTGGAATCGATGGCGTGAGCAACACCGATCGAGCCTTCTTGCTGGTCGGATTGATGGCAATTGTTGGACTGCTGTGGTTTGGACGTTCGTCTTAGTTGACGAACTCGATTTGCCTGTTTCGCAGCGCCCTCAACTGGCGGTTTTCGGATGACCCGTGAATTTGGTCACTCTTGACGCCGGTCAACACCAGCATCACACGTAGTTCATCGCCCAAGGATTCGTCCACAGCCGCTCCCCAGATGATCTTGGCATTGGGGGAAATTTGCTCTGAGATCAACTGCGAACAACGTTCGGCTTCTCCGAGCGTGAGGCTGCTTCCGCCCACCACGTTGATGAGGGCTCCTCGTGCATCGCTCATGTCCAATTCGAGGAGAGGAGAATGCAAGGCTTCCATCGTGGCTGCCTCTGCACGGCCGGGTCCCTTGGCGGCTCCCAAGCCAATCATAGCGACTCCACCACCAGAACTGATGATGGCCTTGAGGTCTTCAAAGTCAAGATTGACCATGCCTTCGGTGGTCAGCAACTCGGTGACGCCTGTAATGGAGCGAACAAGCAGTTCGTCGCCGACTCGAAAGGCACTGGCAATTGGCAAATCCTTGACGCCCTCAATCTCCAACAGGCGTTCATTTGGAATGACGAGAATGGTATCGCAATGTTCCCGAAGTCGTTCCAATCCCCATTCTGCATTTTGCTTCCTAAGGGAACCTTCGGACTTGAACGGATACGTTACAACTGCGATGGTCATGGCTCCTTGCGCTTTGGCTAAGCGAGCGATGTGACCGGCTGCTCCAGTGCCAGAACCCCCGCCCATGCCGGCGGTGATGATGGCCAATTGTGTATCGTTGGTGATTCGACGAAGGACCATTTCAGATTCCAAAGCAGCCGCTTCTCCTTTGGTTGGATCGCCGCCTGCTCCTCGCCCTCGGGCCGTTCGGCCGATGAGCACCTTCTCCTCAATTGGGGATTGCAGAAGCGCCTGAGCGTCGGTGTTGATGGCGTACCCAGTCACATAAGACGATTCAAACAGTTGCTCGTCGAACAAACGGTTCACAGCGTTGCATCCTGCACCGCCTACTCCATACACTCGGATGCGAGGCTGAAGCGACTCAAGCAACGCTCGAAGTTCCTCTTCAGTTCCCTGTCCTGGGATCTGCTCGTGGGTTACAACTCGCTGCTCTTCATCCGTGAGCTCAAGGACACGTTCAATCAAATGGCGCATGACGCCATTTTCTTTCACGACATTTTCAACCTGCCGCCCTGCACGATGAGGGAAGCGTCGGTTTGAACGCCTTCAGTTCAACGCCGAATCAGTCTCGAAGGCCTTCTTCGGTGACTTGGTAGACGCATTCGCCATCAGGCAGGTTAGGTGAGTCGACCAGTCGAGCAATGCGGCGGCCGCCCTTGGCCTTTCGCAAGTAAAGTCGGAAGGTGCTGGCGTGAGCGAGGATGTGACCACCAATAGGCTTGGTTGGGTCGCCCCACATAGCATCTGGCTTGGAGTGAACTTGGTTGGTCACGAGCACCAATGCGTTGTTGATGTCCGCCAACTGCTTCAAATCCTTCAGATGGCTGTTCAACTTTTGTTGCCGGCGAGCAAGCATTCCACGGCCAATGAACTCAGCCCGGAAGTGGCTGGTCAATGAGTCGACGATGATCATTTTGACGTTGAGTCCCTTGCTCATGCGCTTGATCTCATCGGCGAGCAACATCTGGTGTGCGGAGTTGTATGCACGGGCAACATGGATGCGGGACAGGACATATTCGGGGTCCAGGCCGTGGCCACGTGCCATTTGGGTGATCCGCTCGGGGCGGAAGGTGTCTTCCGTATCGATGTAAAAGACATCTCCATCCAATCCACCTTGTTCAACAGGAAGCGTGCAGTTCACAGCGAGCTGATGCCCAATCTGTGTCTTTCCACTCCCGAATTCACCGTAGACCTCCACGAGCGCCTGGGTCTCGAAGCCGCCACCGAGCAAGTCGTCGATGGATTGGACTTTCGAGCATAGCTTCTGGACTTCACGACGTCGCTCGAGAAGCGCATCACCAGAAACGAATCCCCCAATGTTGGCCATTTTCTTAGCCGCAGCGATGATCTTTGCTGAAACCGCTTCACCAAGTTCCGCTTCCTCTGCTAGGTCTGCAGGTGACATGACAGCAAGGGCAAGCAATTCTTCAAATCCGGCTTCTCGGAGTTTCTCAGCGGTGGCTGGTCCAACGCCGGGCAGGTCTTCGATGGTCACCTTGACTTCCTCTTCATCCGTCATTAAGAGGTCCTCTTCAGCCTCAGGTGCTTCATTCTTTTCGATTTCAATCTTGGCTTTCTTCTTCGTTTTTGTCGGCATTTCTCATCCCTTCTGAACCGTGTTGGCATGCTTCCCTATATGAACGGACGATGGAGGGTAAGGCCATTCAACCGTTGCAGAACTCTGCGCTTCGGAGCCTGCATTGGGCTTCTATGGCCCGATTGGTTCACTTTTCGTTTCTATTTCATCGAAACTTAAACTGAATCTTCTTCTTCAGCAGGAGTTTCAATTTCGAGTGGATTTGGATCGGTTTCCAACGCCTCGTACATGATGTTCACAAGATGGCTCATGCTGATGGAATCGTTTCCTGAGTCGATGGTCACGTCCAGTGACCATGCCCCACTGCCAACGTTGTATTGGCTGTGAGGCCATTGACCTTCTTGCCCGTCCCCGATTTGTTCGGTATGGAACGCTTGCTGTTCCTCGTCAGGGTCGTTCAGATGCCACGTTACGGTGACCTGTGTTCCAGGAACTAAATCCTGCGGATTTGAAACGGTAGAGTCGATGGTGATCTTCTCGGGATGCTCGCACACGCAGTCGGGTACGGTGGAGATCGCCATGCTGTCAGGGTTCTCTGTGTTGGTTTGGCTCCAGTCGATTTCTTTGTCGATTCGAACCGTGATGGTGAGGGCGGCCTCGTTTCCATTTTCATCCGTGGCCGAGAGAACAACGCTGAACAGCCCGTGGGTCATGTAGGTGTAGCCGATCTCAGCCTGTTCGTTGGCGTTCACTGTGATGGCGTTGGCCCCATCCACATCATCACCAGGATCAAGGCTGAACGTTTTCATCATCCCTGCTTTGGAACTCACACGGGCAAAATCAAAGGCGAGGTCCACTCCAGATTGCGAGAGAACGGTGTTGTCCTGAATGCGTTCTGTCAGCACCCCGGAGGTGGCGTCGTAGTGAACATTCATCGTGATCGGGTTGTTTCCGTCATCCTCGTTGTCAGCAGAAAGACATCCCGCTGTAGAGGCGAGCATCAATACCACGAGCATCAAGGCAGTATGTTGGGCCTTGACTCGCATATTGGGTGGTAGCACATCCTACCTCATCAAATCACCCGTGGCGGGGTCTTGACACCAACGGTGGTTTGAAAACCCAAGACCGTGGCGGTTGGTTTAGCGAGGTGGGGTAGTCTGGATATCCCGTCGGGCTCATAACCCGGAGATCGATGGTTCAAATCCATCCCTCGCTACCACTCAATACTGGTAATAGTCGTGCTTCGGCTTTAGATTATCAAGCGCCGACTGGAGTTGAGCATTTGCTGCCTGTTCCCCCGAAAGGATGGCGGCTCGTTCACCTTCAAGACGCTGAATGGCAGTGTTGCACGCAGAGGCCAGCGCTGGCAAGGAAATGGATGCCTGTTGGAGCGAGGTGAGCATTGCTTCGAGTGTTACCGGCGATGAGCCTGCAGGTTGAAGGATGAATTGGCCGCTTGTTCGTATGACGTTTCCTGCGGCCTCTATCGCCTTGAGCAAGCGTTCGACGTGCGCCTTCTTCGGTGCGACATCAACGGCTGCTTGTGCTGCTGCCAAGTGCCCCGGGGCGAGACGCTCACACTTCGCAAAGGCCTTTGCTGCTGCTTTTTGCTTGCCGGCTGCAGCGTACAACCGCCCAGCCCGAAGATGGTCCTCGTGTTCCGGCTGCATGGAGGCTAACATTTGTGGAGCGTGCTTCTCAAGGAGTTTCATCAAAGCCTTTCGCTCGCGATGCATCCGCTTGATTGCGGACATGCTCTGGTCGGCTTTGTTGCGAAGCAGGTACACGTCGCACATCAAACGCAACCCTTTGAGGAGGAAGATTTGTTGCTGTGCATCGCGTTTTTTGTTGTTGAGCATCAAATCGCAAAATTGGGTGGCCATCACCTCAGAGAGTTCCAAACGCCCTTCGGCCATGTATCGTTCAATTTGGAGGAGCGTTTGCGAAGGGTCCTGCATGCCGAACATGATACCATGCACGACGACTCCCTCCGCACCTATGATGCCTTTGATGGTTTGATGCTCGTTGGAGGCTGACCCCTTTAGATACAAGCACCGGCGAGGTTGAAGCATGAGCGAAGGATGTGTTTTGGCGGTCTCTGGGACGCCAGGCGTTGGAAAGACCCACCTGTCCGCGCTCATGGCCGATCACGGCTGGGACGTGGTCTCGCTGGCTTCCTTAGCCGAAGAGCATGGTTGCTTGGATGAGGTTGATCCCAGCGATGGAGCAGCGCCCATCGACATCCACCGGCTGGCCGATGCTTGGGTTCCTCCTGCCGGTACGCGTGTTGTGGTGGACGGGCATTTGGCCCATCTCCTCGATGTCGACGGTGTTGTGCTGCTTCGATGCGCTCCCGAAACCCTGGCGGAACGGCTTGAGAGGCGCGGGTACGACGACCTCAAGGTCAGAGCGAATGTTGAATGGGAATTGACGGCAGGACACTGGGCTGAATTGCTGGAATTTGAGGTCGATCACCCTCTGATTGAACTGGACGCTACAACCACGCCTCCATCCGGCCTTTTGGAGGCTGTCCAAAACTGGGTGGACGGAGGAATGTCAGGCTTGACCATCAACGAGCAAGCGCCCAGTGCTTTGGATTGGCTCTCCGAACACACTCCTTGATGGGGGCAACCTCCACAAACCATAACACCCCAACGGAAGTGGTTCCTCTATGGCCCTTGAGAAAATGCGTCGCCGATGGGAGGCTGCCCTTCAACCAGTCTTGCGAACGTTCCATCGTTTTTCCCCAGCCACCATCACCTGGCTCGCGCTTCCCTTCGGAGTTGCAGGCGGGTTGCTGGCCATGTACGCTCCAAACGAATCATCAGGAGGATGGTGGCTGTTAGGTGGCGCTCTTTCCATCGCCTTGGCCATGTTGTTTGACGGCCTCGATGGCTCTCTTGCACGTGCGAAGGGAGAGGTTACTCGATGGGGAGATTACCTTGACCATACCATCGACCGTCTCTTGGATGCCACATGGGTGGTGTGCATCAGCGCCTCGGTGTTTGTCGGGGACATGACCCTTGGATTTGCTGCGGCGTTCCTCACCTTGCTCGGCTCCTACATGGGAACGCAAGCCCAAGCGGTGGCAGGGTCTCGAAATTACAGAGGGTTTTCACGCGCTGACCGGACCGTTTTGACCCTTCTTTCACTCATTCTCATGGGAATCATGTTGCTCGCAGGATGGTCGTCGGACGCCATGTATCCCGGCTTGTTTGACCACATTGAAATCAATCCATTGAGCCTCATCGTCTTCATCTCCGCTTTGGGTGGCACATGGACGTTCCTTGTTCGATTCATGCAAGCACGTGGTGAAATCCAATCGCTTGATGCCAGCGATCCGTTGCCCCAACCTGTGCTGGATTCGGACGACGACACCTCCTCTTGATGGCTGAGCCGTTTCGGTCCATTGATAGCCAATTTCGTCCTGCTTGAAGCGACATAGTGATAACGGACGAAGGCGACAAAGGACTTGATGGGTAGTCCTACGGCTGGAAAAAATGGGAGTCTGCGCGCCGTCCTTTTGGTTGCAGTCATGCTGCTTGCACTCGCACCATTGGCGCCGACATCGGCCGAACATGGAAGCGATGGCGACCCTGCAAATTTGCAAGCACAGCACATACAAGCTCTGTTTGACGACACCACGGAAACAACCCTCGTCACGTGGGAGAACATCGCAACCGGAGGCTCCACGCTCACAGGTTTGTTCAGTGCCGTTTACAACGTCTATCGCCACTCAGCCCCCATCGATGCCCTGAACCTCCCCTCGTTGACGCCGTTCGCACAAGTCGACGCTTGCGATGCAGGTTCTGCAGGCGGAAATCCGTTCAACTGCCAGGCCGGCACCCACCCGGGACACAGCATCATCTACCCGGTGCCTCCCGGTACAAACTCGACGTTTTACTATGCCATTACTACCACCCTGTCCAACGGCACTGAGGCTGCAGAATTGATTTTCAACGGCTCCCAAACCTACACTCCCATTCTCGAGCAAACCCGAGCGGTCTACACCCCGTTCATCATCTCCGCTCAGTTTGATGCAGCGTCCAGCCAGACCACTCTGAATTGGCTCAATTACAACGATATCAACAACATTCTGCCCGCCACGGGCCCCGATGCCCTGCAAATTCGAATCTGGCGAACGAACTACCAAGTCTCACGCGAATTGGGTTCCTACCTTGTCTCTGAGGAGACTCCCATTGCGGTCTTGAATTCAACCGAGAGCAGTTACACGGTCGATATTCCACCCAACACCCAGACTCAAAGTTACTATTCCATCACCTACCTGTTGCCAAATTACACCGAGAACGGAGATGACTACGAGGACATTCGCTTCGTTGGCAAGAACACCATGACCAGCCCGGTTGTTGAAGACAACCGGCCACCGGAGCAACCGATTCTTCTCTCGGCTGAGTTCGTCCCGAATGCACAAGCAGGCACCGGCGTCACCAACATCAGTTGGGGAGATGTGGCCGCTGAAACCGGTGAAACCTACCGTGTGTACCGCTCCGATCAACCGTTCACCACCATCCTGCGAAACGACGTTGAATTGTTGGTTGAAGGCATCCTTGAAGGCATCAATTCCTACCAGGTTCAAGTCCCACAAGGCTTCCTCGGCTATTCTTACTACTGCGTGGTCACCGTTGACGCTACTGGCGTGCTCAACACGAACACCACCGGCGACTCCTGCACCAACGGCATCGAAGAGAACGCCTTCTACAGCTGGGTCGCTGAACCCACCAACGTTCACGCTGAATTCCTCGGCGACAAGACCACGCGAGTCACTTGGAACGACCAACTCGGCGTCGAGGGTGAAATCTACCACATTTGGTACACAACGTATCGCGTTGTGGCAGGACAGTTCGTGGAAAATGAAACGCTGATCTATCTTGGAACGGTCAGCGACGGAATTGGCTTCTTTGATGTTGAAGTTCCAGATGATGAATATCGAACCAATTCATTCTATTTCGTCACCTCTGAGGCGCTTTACGGCAACGTGAACGGCACCTACCACTACAAAGGACTGGTCCAAAATTACTTCCAAGTGCCGTTTGAAGACACCCGAGCACCAACCCCTGCTCGCATCAAGAACGCCTTCTCTGTGGGTTCGATGAACCTCGTGAGCCTTGAATGGTTCAACGAAGATGAGGCCAACGAGTCCTATGCAATTTGGCGTCATTACGGTGAGCCGTTCGGTGCTGATGAGAACGACATCTCGACCATCCAATCCGACGGTTGGGAACTCGTCCTCGACGACATTGCAACAGGTGTGGAAACCGGGGAAACCATCACTCGAGAGTTCAACATCCCAAGCGATGTGGACCGAAACGTGTGGTATGCGATCACCATCACGGATGAATGGGGTAACTTCAACGGTGAAATCTTCGCCGGATTTGGTGGAAACGCCTTCAAGGTCGCTGAAGACACGCTCTTGCCCAATGCAACGCTTACCGTGGTTGACGGCGATGGCGCTCCATACGACAGCACCACCCTTGTCGCTGGCCAGTACAGCCTTCGGGTTCAAGTGAACGAAGACCTCGGCACCACGCCGACCATCAACATAACAACGTCCAATGGCGGCATTCTCACCAACGACGATGAACCGTTGGCCTTGCTCAACGACAACCGGAACAACCCCGAGGTTGGACCCTTGTACACCTACGACTTCAGCATCTTGTCCAACACCGATGCTGGCGACATGACCATCGTCGCTACAATGGAAGATGAATCCAGCAACATTGTGCAGCAATCATGGACCCACCTTTCCATTGACGCACAACTGCCAATCATCAACATCTTCTCTCCGACCTCGAGCAACGATGGCAACTCAAAGTACCTCTATGGCAACCCAATCAACGTCCTTGCAGGTGCGGAAGACGACGTGGTCATCACGTCCTTCCAATACCGATTCACCTACCACTACGGGGGAATCTCTGGGTCACCATTGTCGACGCCTTGGGCCGATCTCGTTGGGGTCACGGACTTGGAAGGCAACAATCGCTCCCTCTCTGCTGACATGGAAGTCACGGCAGGAAACTTCGAACCAGGAAACCATGCGATCACCATCCGGGCATCCGACGGCGCAGGAAATGAGGTTTCCAAGCGCGTAGAGTTCGTCGTTGACTACTGCCGTAATCGGCTTGATGGAACCACGTTCTGTGAATATGAAGAGTCCCTGAAGCCTCCAGTCGAACCAGAATCCATCACGCCCAGCTACACCGACCCGCCGTACGTGGTGGTGTGGATCATCGCTGTCGTGAACCTGCTCGCCATCATCGTCTCGCTCATGATCATCCAAACCGGCATGTCAGGCCCCAAGAAGAAGAAGCGAGGCGACGATGAAGACGATGAATCTTGGATGGCTGAATTCATTGGCACAAGCCAAGACTTGGACATGGACGCCGTCACCGGCACCGGCTCTGAACCGACTGCTGAAAATGAAAAGAAAGAGGACACGAAGACCGCCCTCGATGATTCTGAAGAAGACGATCCATTCGCCATCAACGTTGTTCAACGCAAAGAGCGCCGTCGAAAGAAGAAACCCGAACCGGAAGACGATGACGACGACGATGACGATGACGACGATGACGACGACGACGACGACGACGATGACGATGACGACGACGATGACGGCGGTTCCAAGAAACCCGTTCGTCGAGCCGTTGGACGCCGTGCAGCACCCCGCAAGGCCCCAGTGAAGCGACGTGCGGTGAAGCGCAAGTCCGACGATGATTGAACATCAACGCTCGACCTATGGAGGCGAATGCGAGATGACCGAGCAAGCCCAATCAACCGCCGCCAGTTTAGATTCTGACGAAACGTACCGGTCTCTTGTTGACATGCTCAATCCGATGAACAACCGGTTGAACTGGTTGTTGCTGGCTGTTCCCATAACGCTGTACTTCGAATTCACCCACAACCTTCAGATGGCTTTCCTCTTCTCCATGATCGCCATCGCTCCACTGGCCTTTCTCATGGGCAAAGCGACCGAGGAAATCGCCTTGCGAACTGGAGAAGCCATCGGCGGCTTGTTGAACGCCACATTTGGCAACGCCGTTGAGATGATTATTGCTGGCATGGCGCTGTACGCCGCTTCACAAGACCCGACCGTCCGAGATACGATGATCACGGTCACTCAAGCCTCTCTTATCGGCTCGATTCTCGGCAACCTCTTGCTCGTGCTCGGGTTAGCCATGCTCTACGGTGGCATCAAGCACACCGAGCAATCCTTCGCCAATCAGAGCGGACAGATGAACGGAGCCCTTCTGGTGATGGCCGTGGTGGCGCTCATCGTCCCCTCCGCTTTGCATCACAGCGGCGGGACTTCCGATGATGTTCTCAACCTCTCGTACGCCACTGCGGTGATTCTTCTCTTCATCTACGGCTGTTCTTTGCTGTTCCAACTGAAGACCCATACAAGTTCGTTTGAATCCAGCGGCCACGGGGGTCACGAAGATCCTGAATTGAGTATCAAAGACTCCTGGACGCTTCTTCTTCTCGCTACCTTGCTCGTTGGTTGGATGGCCCACGTCCTCGTTCACAGCCTTGAAACCACGGTCGATAAGTGGCACCTTCCGGAACTGTTCATCGGCGTCATCCTCGTTCCCTTCTTTGGCAACGCCGCCGAACATTTCACAGCCGTTCTCGTGGCTGGTAAGGATAAAATGGACTTGTCCATCGCTATCGCTATTGGAAGCAGCGTCCAAATTGCGTTGTTTGTCGCCCCCGTCATGGTTCTGTTGGGGCTGGCTTTGGGCGTTGGATTGCCTCTTGAATTTGGGCTTCTCGAGACAGCAGCAACGTTCCTCTCCGTGTTCATCACCATCGCTATTCTCGCCGACGGGAAAACCAATTGGCTTGAGGGCGTGATGTTGTTGGCCTGCTATTCCATTCTTGGCCTGGCCTTCTTTTTCATCTGAGGCGGTTGCATGAGAAAGCAGGAAAAAATCGGCTATGGAGTTCTCGTTGTTGTTCTTCTGCTTTTCATCGTCGGAACGGTGGGCTACACCATTGAAGGTGAAGTGAACGATGTACCGACCCCAAATGCTCCTCAAAAGACCTTCTTTGCAGACGAACCTCTTCCCGAACAGACCTTGAGGACCCTTGTCTCTGCGACGTTGACCCTTACGTGGGACCGTGATGATGTCTACGTGGTCATCGCCGATGAGGATGAAAAAAACACCTGCACCTCTCTGCCGACGGGGTTGTTCCCGAACTCGGAGGGATGCGGTCCAACGGATTCTGATGTCGTTGCTGGGGGCATGGACGGGCAAGAAGGCCTCACATGGGATGTGGAAGCGGGCGTCTACTTTGCAGGTGTAGGAACGAACACAGAGGGTCTTCCTCAGGGTTCAGAAGTCAACATATTCTACGAGGTCCACATCAAAGCGGATTTTGTAACGTACTTCATTCTCGCATTGATCGCAGCAGCAGGCTTCGCTTACACGAGAGTGGAATGATCACTCAACGCCTTCGTAATATGTGGCTACAGCCTCATCGATTTCATCCAGCACCGCTCCCTCATTCACCGTTAATGTCGTTCCGTCTCGACGGAGGGCTTGGCCGTTCACCCAGACATCCATGCATTCAGCACCGTTGTAAATGAGGTTCGCAAGATGGCGGTTGTTCGACCGACCACGAGGTCTCATGCGGACATCGTCAAGGTTCCACGCCACCCAATCTTTGCTGCCCGTCGTCGCTAGGTCCATGGCTTCCACTGCGGGGAGCAGGGTTGGATCCCAGTGGTCGTGGCGTTGGACAAGCGATGCTAGGCGAGCCTCTCCCTGCATGTTCAAGCCGTTGCCCGAGGAAGCAGCGCCATCGGTGCCCAAGCGGACGTCGACGCCAGCCTCTCTGTAGGCCGGAAGCGAAAGCGTCCCTCCACAAGCCAGTTTCATGTTGGAGGAGGGGCAATGAACAGCGGTAGCCTCGTGCTTCTTGAGGATTCGAATTTCATTTTTCTTGACCCAAGAGGCGTGAGCGCACACCGTTCCTTGCTGGAAGAAATCGATGCTGTCCAGGTATTCCACGGGATACAACCCCGTCTTGGCGTGGCAGTCTGCAATCTCTTTCCGCGTTTCACTCACGTGAATGTGAAGGCGTGCACTTCGTCGTTCGGCGAGTTCTGAGGCTCGACGCAGCGTTTCTTCGCTGCACAAATAGACTGAATGTGTGGCGATAGCGTACTGAATGAGGTCGTGCTCGTTGTTGTTCGCCAACAGCCCGTCCAACTCCTCCAGTGCAGAGGTTGCATCGGGATGGCTTGGAAGAGCCGCATCGCTAACGGGCCCGCCGATGAGGCCACGAAGGCCAGCGTCGGTCAAGACTTGGCCAGTGACCTGAGGAAAGAAGTACATGTCAGCAGCAAAGGTGCTTCCAGTTCGAATCATTTCCGCCGCTGCACATCTGCTTCCCATGCGAACGTATTCGGGGGTGATGCGTGCTTCTGTTGGAAAGATGGCTTCATTGAGCCATCGATGGAGCGGATAACCATCACTGAAATCCCGGGCGTTCAATTGCATGGCGAGGTGCGTGTGCCAGTTCTGGAAGCTCCGAGTGATCACTCGCTTCGAACCATCAAGGTCCTCCAGCACGTCCTCATCGCCGTTTGAGGGCGACCACGAACCGTCTGCATGAAGCAGGACATCGCCCACTTCTCTGATGCCCCCACGGTCGTACAGGACCGTATTTCGGTAGCGCACCGGGGGGTTGTCGCTCATGGGGGGTCCTGCTCGCCATGATTGATGAACGCTGAGGTTCACACCGAGGGCCTTATGTTTGATTGAGGCAGCGGGGAGATTGCCGCCACTGTGGCTTAGTTGGTAGAGCATCTGATTCGTAATCAGAAGGTCGGGAGTTCGAATCTCCCCAGTGGCTCCTCACACATTGAGGTCGGTGGTCGTGATGTCGACGCCAAACGCCACAGCGCTCTGCTCAAGGCTGACAACGCCTGGAAGCGGCCGTCCTGCGATGTAGTCCAAACACGCACCTCCACCGGTTGAAACATGGCCCATTCGGTTGGCCAATCCACGCTTTGACACGAGGGTGGCGGTGTGGCCTCCACCCATGACGGCGTAGCCCGGAGATTCTGCGCAGGCGTTGAGCATTTCAACCGTGCCGAGCGCGAAATCGGTGTTCTCAAAGACGCCGGCTGGACCGTTCAGGATGATGGTTCCTGCCTGTTTGATAGCGGCGGAAAGATGGAGGATGGACGAGATGCCAAGGTCATGGAAGGGGGCTTCAATGGGGAAATCCTTCAGTGGAATGTCCACTCGATTGCCTTCGATGTTGGCTGCGAGGTCAACAGGGAGGTGAATCTTGTTGCCGTAGTCCTCGATGAGGCCTTTTGCTCGCTGGAGGGTGTCGATCCAATTCTTATCGAGTTCTTTCTTGAGGAACGCTCGGTTTGGTTCACCAATGTCAAATCCGGCCAAATCAAGCAAGAGATTAGCAACGCCACCGGTCGGCCACAGTGCGTCTGCAATACCGTTTCGAAGCATGTTCTCTGCAACCTGAATTGAATCGTCGACTTTGATGCCTCCCAAGACTGCCAAACAGGGGCGTTTCGGAGCTTCTAGGGCCATGTCAAGCTTGCGAAGTTCGTTCCCCATCAATTCGCCTGCTACACACGGAAGCATGCTGGAGAAACCGACGATGGACGGTGTTGAGCGATGGGCGCAGGCAAAGGCATCGTTCACATAGAGGTCGGCAACGCTTGAAAGCCGTTGAACCAATTGTGATTCCGCCATAGCATTCATGTCGCCTTGGACTGAAACTTCTTCCTCGTCCATCCGGATGTTGTTGAGCATCAAAAGGTCGCCTGATTCGAGTTCTTCGATGGCGGCCATGGCTTTCTCTCCGTGAATGTCCGCCACCCACTTGACTTGACGGCCAAGCAACCGCCCCAACTCCCGAGCGTGGCCTAAGGTACTGGTGAAATCGTCTTTGCCAGGACGTGATTGGTGCGCCATGATGATGACTTTGGCTTTCACCAACTTCTGCAACGTGGGGAGAATGGCTCGGATGCGAGTGTCATCAAGAAAGGTCTTGGTCGCCGGATCCAAAGGGCTGTTGATGTCAACGCGAAGCAACACTGTCTTGCCGTCGACATGGACGTCGTCCAGGGTCAAGACCTTGGCCATTGGTCAACCCAAGGGATTTCGGTTTTTCATTCCTCCCACTTGCGAAGGGGGTTTTCATCCGACCATGCGGTATCGGGAAAAAGGTCCCAAGACGCGCGTCTCCGCCCGTTCAAGGGCGCGAAAGGTCATAAGTCCTGCGAAACCCTTCGCCGTCATGGCCGATGACGCACGTGAAAACGGGGCACCACTCGAGGGTGCACGCCGTCGAGCGAGCACGGCGACCTCTGCGTTTGGTGTCTCGCGAAGGGAAGGCCACGATGCGACCACCTACTACACCAGCCGGTTGAACGAGGGTCTTGTCAATTCACGCGATGTCGGGCCCGCAGAAACCTGTCCAGAGGAATGGAAGGACAGCGTGCTTTGCCGCGACGCCCGCCAACTCCCGCTGCCCGGAAACTGCGTTCATTTGGTGGTAACCTCTCCGCCGTACAACGCCTCCAAGGAATACGACGAGGACCTTTCATTGAAGGAATACCTCACCATGCTCCACGAGGTGTTTGCGGAATGCTACCGCGTGCTTGCTCCTGGAGGTCGGATGGTGATCAACGTCGCCAACCTTGGACGCAAGCCGTACATCCCATTGTCGTCTCACATCAACATCATCATGCACGAGATTGGCTTCTTGATGCGTGGCGAAATCATTTGGGACAAATCAGCCAGCGCAGGATCGTCGTGTGCATGGGGATCGTTCCAGTCGGCATCAAACCCATGCTTGCGAGACGTCCACGAATACCTCCTCGTGTTTTCGAAGGGGGATTACAAACTCAATCGCAGCAAGAAGGAACGGGCTGAAGGGCGACTTGATACCATACCCAAGGAATCCTTCATCGCCCATACCAAATCCATCTGGTCCTTTGCCACCGAGCGAGCCTCAAGAGTGAACCATCCCGCACCGTTCCCAGTTGAATTGCCAAAACGTTGCATCGAGATGTATTCCTTCACCGGTGACGTCGTCTTGGACCCGTTCAACGGTTCAGGCACGACCTGCGTGGCAGCCAAGATGCACGGGCGTCGCTACATTGGTGTGGATTTGTCGCCTGAATATTGCAGCATTGCAGAAGAACGCTTGGAGGCCACTCCAGCACCAACCCTTGACGACATCGCTGTCTAATCGTCGACCAGACCGTTCCAAAAGGTTCCCGATGGTTCGTTTTCTTCACCGTTTTCAATGGATTCCAAAGGTTCGATGCTTGCTGGTACGGTGGGCATGGGTGTTGGCTGAATCTCGGGAGGAGCGGGCATGATGAACACCGTTTCCTCCTTCTTGGGCACTCCAGCAAAGCTTCGTCCAACGACCACGTATCCCAGGATACCTAAACAACAGAAGCAAGCCCCCACATCGGCGATAGCGTTGCCAAATGCGTAATCCGACATGTACTCCTCGAGGTCACCCTCCACTGCAACGACCGAGACCCAATCGCTTGATTGATACGAATATTCGCCGGGCGTCAAATTGAATCGGTATTGATAACTCTCTGGATCGGACCACCGATCACAGGGTGTTTTCTCCACCTCCACCAGGTGGCCTTGCAGATCTTCAAGTTGGAAAAAATACTCTTCACAATTGTCTTCCGTTGTTTCTGTCAGGAGAATGAAGGTCATGCCCTCATGGCTCTCATCAATGGTGAAATTGTCTCTTTGTTCATAACTGAGTTCCGTGGCACCGGATTCGGTGAACATTGCACCAACTGCCAAGAAGAGAATGCTGAGAAGGATGAGTGCATATTGGGCACGGGTGTACCACTTTCTCCCGTCCATGAGGCTGCATGCCAGCTCGGGGGTATGTACTTTCGCGTTCAAGTTCTGGACGTTTATTCCTCGCGCTTTTCAGCGGTAAAACCTCGGTATCCTTCCCCATACAATTGCAATTCAAAGTCAAGCGAACCATCGCTTGAGAACGCATCACTGCCCTGCACATCTGCAGTTAACTTAAAGGTCCAAACGCCATTGTGAGGGTTGAAAAACCGTATCAAATCGAGGAAGGTTTGATTGTTTGGTGCATACTCATCCATTGGAAGGTAAACATCGCCATTGCTAAAGTCTGAGATATACCCTCCATTGCATGCAAGCGTGCCAGAGGTCTCCATGGCTTGAGTATCAACTCCTCCAGGAGGGGAAATGGTGAATCTGACGCTATCGGGCGAATCCGATAAGATGGACGTTTCGCCTTCGTAGCACACGAGGTAATAAGAGAACCCAGTGGCGTTTTCGATGCCGAGTGCTTCCGTATCAAACGCGTATTGAACGGTTTGGTCGGCCTCGAGCGTTCCCGAATCCATCATGGACTGGGAGGGTCTATCGTAGAAGAGATTCCACTGATACAACGCTTGAGGGGCCGACGAGGATCCATCTCCGAGAGCGGACGGGGGGAATGAACCGAGACCAGAAATCAACAACACGCCAACCAAGGTCGCCACGACGGGTTTTGCTGCCCAAAGGTCCCGGTCAAACATCGGCTTCGTTGGTTCTTCTTGGTTGAGGCGGTCAATGGCCCGTGGCACACCGATTGAACAGATCAGTCCGAAGCACAGCCACGAGAGAATGGATGAAGCCCAAAAGCCCCAAGAAGGCCCCCATTCCATGTGAGCATACGATGTGATGAACGCATTGCCATCAAAGTCAAAATCGGTGTTGAAACTCTCCCCAGCAAACAGGTCTTCTGCTCCGAGGTGAACGAATGTGTTGTTGAGGAGGGGTGACAAGGTTCTGAGGTCGTCTTCTGCCGTGCGAGTCATCGCCTTCTCAAAGTCCGCTGTGGCGCTAAAGCTCATCACGAAAACGAGGGCGACCGTGAACACAAAGCCGAGTTGTGTCTCGTCCAATTCCAAACGTTTCCGAGCCTCAGGGACCCACCTGCTTATTCCCCATCCTCCGAGAAGAACGCCCATCATGATCAAGGGCCATCGAAGTTCAAGCAGAATAGGAGCCATATTGCCCAATTCAAACTTTTCAGTGTATCCAGAAAGATCTCCCTCCTCTTCCCCTCCTTCGGCGAGGAACAGTCCAGTATCGTTGGAGAAGTGCACGTAGAAGGGGCTCATCGTCCATCCGAGTTCGTGGGTTGAATTGGTGTAGACTTCACCAACATTCTCGCTCTTGACCCAAGTCTGATCAACGCTGTACCAGGGAGCAACCATGGCCAAGACAATGGCGAGAGCAATCGCACCAAACCAAACATGTGTTCGGTCGGTGGTCAACCAATCCGGGACGAGGTCGTCAGGCCAAACCGGGAGTTCTTCGGTGTCTAATTTTGGACTGAGTGTTGACAACCCTGCAAAGGCCCCAACGGCGGCGACCAGCATGCCGAAGACGGCCAACCAATACATCCAACTTGGTCCCCAGTCCACGGTGAAGACCGTTGTTTCGGACGGCTCAATGACAATCTTGCCCCATGCCCCTTCGTTGATGGAGACCACATCTTCATCGGGGTCATCATAGAACGATTCGAGCGTCGAATCAATGCTGTCGCCAAATCCCCCTTGGATGTCTTTGGCTAAGAGGAAAAACAGAACGGCCAACACGGCCATGGTCGCCCCTGAAATGGACCGTCGCGTGATGTTCGGATGGGCCTCCAATTCCCGTCCACGCGATGTGAATCCAATGATGGCCATCAGAAGAATCAGTGTCGTGATGGTGCCTAAACGGTCTCCAACATCGTCAGCAACATCTTCGATGTCGTCGATGAAACTGTAGCTGGTGTAAGGGATGGTTTCGGTTGTTTTCCCTCCAAAGGGAGCGAACGTTTCGGCCAAATCGCTTTCGTATTCTTCAGCAACCACGTGATCTGGATGAAATGAAAGGTCGGATTCGGCGGTGACCTCATTTGAAACCACGGTTTGCTCGTCAAAGGTCGCAAAAGGTGCGAATTGCATAACAGCGACCAGAATGAAAAGTACGCACGGCGTGATGAATGATGCTCTTTTCCGGAAAGGCAGAAACCGATCCAGTAGTTCCATACGATAGGTGATTATGGGGCCTTCCGAATAAATTTTTTTCCAGCAGTCCATGGTTCTCTCTCGCCAATTCCGCCGATTGGGTTTTGAACAGCCGCCGTTCACCCATAGACATGACCGTCTGGACCCCGGCCGATATCCTTGGTCCGGACGGCGAGGATTGGCGAGTGCCGGCCTCTGAACTCGCAGCCCGTCAAGAGCGCCTCGGTGCATTGTTGGCCGAAGCGGGCCATCCGGGCGCGTTGATCCAACACCCCATCGATCTCTACTACTACGCAGGAGGCCGCCAAGACGGCTCCTTGTTCGTGCCAGCCAAGGGCGCAGGTGGGAGCGAGGAAGCAGGCGGCGATGGCCCCGTGGCGTTTGTTCGTCGCTCGCTTAGACGAGCCGAATGGGAAGCAGGCGGCGATGATGCCCCTCATCGTGTCGTGGCGTTCCCACGCTTGTCGACCTTCGCTGAAGTGCTGACCAAAGCCGGCGTCAATGATGCACCTGGTCTACAATTTGGAGAATCCCCGGGAACGTTTTCATCCCGTTTTGCAAGCGCTCTTTCTCCACTGGGCCATGCCCCCGACATCACGGGCGTGGTCCATTCACAACGTGAAATCAAATCCGAATGGGAACTTGAACAAATGGAGGTTGGCGCTTCGGTTCAAATGCGCATGTTCGAAGCCGTTCAAGCCATTGGAGGCGAAGGTGTGAGCGAATTGGACATGGTCGCCGCCGCCGAGGCCGTGAGCCGAAGCGAAGGCTTCGGAGGCAACGTCCAAATGCGCCGCTATCCGTTGCAGTGCGACCGTGGCGTGATCGTAGCGGGGCGCGCAGGAGGCATCCCTTCGTTCTTCGACTCCGCTGTTGGCGGTACCGGCCCCCATCCTCTTGGCGGCATGGGTTCAGGATTCAATCGAGTCAAGAGCGGTGAACCGGTCTTGGTTGACTTGGTTCACGCCCACCGAGGGTACATGGTGGATGCAACGCGCATGTTTGTTTCCGGACGCCTCAACGAGACATGGCAACAACGTCTTGACGATATGGTGGCCGTGAAAGAGGAAGTGGTGGATGTGCTCGATCAGGGACTTCACTGCAGCCAAGCCTGGGAATCCGGCCACGCATTAGCGGTAGAGTTGGGCTACGAACATCATCTCATGGGCACCGACCCCGACCAAAGCCGCTTCCTCGGCCATTCGATTGGTCTGCAACTCGATGAATCTCCAGTCGTAGCAGCAGGGTTTGACCGCCCACTGCCTGTTGGAGGAACCATGGCGATTGAGCCAAAAGCCGTGTACGCGGAAGGCAGCATTGGCAGCGAGGACACTTGGGTTCGCGATGAGGACGGGATGCGACCAATCACGGCGGACGGTGCTTTGCCATGGGTGATGGAGTGGGATGCATGACACAAGATTCGCAAGAGGAAGAGGTCTGTGAGAAGACCAACGGATGGACGCACGAGGACGTAGGGAAGCGTATTCCAAAGCGTGAAACGCCCAACGGGACGTATTTCAACGAACTCGTGGTCAACGTTTTTTGCGCTATGTGCGGGGCTGAATTCATCGGACCATCTCGCGAGGCGGGGGGCTTCCTTGGAGGCCATGAATGCCTTCACGCTTGGGAGTTCAACCAAGCGATGGGACGGGGCGACGGCCTGACGGAATGAGCCAACGCGAGCCACCACAGTGTTCAAGGGCGGCGGGAGTGCCACCCCCAACATGGTCGCCAAACCCTACTCCACCAGCCATATCGCAGCGGTATCGGCCCATTTCACAACCATGCGCCTTTCAGGGGCCGTCAAGGAGCGCCTCGTGTCCCTGCTTTGCGATGAGCTGGACCGTTTAGTTCCTCGAATGGAAGATGAAACGTTGAGCCAAGACCCCGAAAGGAAAACCCTCGACGACCCCCGCCGCAGCCGTTTGAATTACAACCGAACGCGGGAATTGATGATCGACCGCATCAGCAAGGTGGATTCCGTTGGTTCAGCCGCCGTTCAGGCAGGCATTGACCACCTCGAACAGCATCTTGCTCAACTGCTTCGTCATGCCTCTGAAGCGGCTGAGCGGGACCGCGTCGCCACCATCAAGCCGCGCCATCTCGATCGAGCGCTTCACAACACCCAGCCAAGCGAAGAGGATGGCGAGGATGATGTGGTTGAAACGGGCGCTGCGGAGGATTTTGTTGCCAGCCAAGGTGCAGGATTGCTGACGCCAACGGCATTGCTGTCCATGGCCCGCAGCATCGCGAAAATGACGGTCACCAAAGACGCTCTTGACGAATTGCTCTACCTCTATGCTGAGGTGCTTGAAGACTTGGAAGATGACATCCGAAAGCATGCCCAACTCGGGAGCAATCCCGTTCATTTCATTGAATCCATCAATGCGATGAAGGGCATGATGACGCTGGGCTGGATGCGCTCTCGACTGACACGAGCTGCAAACCATGCACGAGCGCGTGATACGAAAGTCATCGAACTCCAAGACATCATCAACAGTCAATCCTACACTTCGGAGTGATGACATGGACATCGTTGCGCTGACCGATGCCCAACGGGTGCTCGGCGTTCCTCAACCGACGCTTCTCATTCTGGGTCGGCCAACCTGCGATGATTGCCAAGCCTTCTACAGCCGTTTACAGGATTGGGAATCGCCCGTCCCTCTCGAGGTGTTGACGCTCAACCTCAGAGCACCTGAAAGTGATGCGTTTCGGTTCGCAAACCCTTGGGTTGCCGTTATTGATTTCGTGCCGTTCAATGTGCTCTACCACAACGGCGAGGCGGTGGATCAGTGGTCCGGTGGCGACATGACTCGCCTTGAATCAAGTCTGTCCCGTTTGGCGGTGTGAGGGTGCTTCTCTCTTCGATTCTCATTTCAGCCCTGCTCGCTGGCGTCGTGGCAACGGCGGTCACGGTGGCCATTGAGAAGTGGGGCGGTCTTGTGGGTGGTTTGTTGGGAACAATCCCCTCCACCATCGTTCCTGCGGGCATTGGCATGTACCTTGCAGGCGGAGAAGAAGAAGTGGTGGTCAGCATGGCGGTGGTGCCGCTTGGCATGTTGCTCAACGCATTGTTTTTGGGAGGATGGCTGGTGCTTCCTCGTTGGTTCTCCAAGGCCTCTCATCCGCTTCTTATGACCTCTGCAGGAGCCCTCGGCTTGTGGTTTGTTTTGGGTTTTGCAGTGTGGTTTCTCCTCCAAAACACGGTGGTTGGGATGCTCTTGACCGAACAGGAACTTGCAGCGGTTGGGCTGGTCCTCCTGATGTTCATCGCCGTGGCGTTCAATTGGCGCCCTCAGCCAACACCGAAGGGAACAAATGCGGTTTCGAAACTCGTTCTCTTGGCTCGAGGAAGCATGGCGGCCCTTGCCATCGGAGTGGCCGTTTGGATGGCTGGGCTCGGTTTTCCGCTCTTGGCTGGATTGGCCAGCGTTTTTCCAGCGATTTTCCTCACCAGCATGGTCGCCCTTTGGCTGGCACAAGGCCCTTCTGTCCCTCAGGGAGCGGCAGGTCCAATGATGCTTGGTGGAACAAGCGTTGCCGTGTACGCCAATCTTGCCATGTGGTCGCTTCCAGCCTATGGTGTCCTGCTCGGGTCCGTCGTGGCGTGGTTTGGCTCGGTGCTGGGCTGGTCAATTCCGGCGTTCCTCGTCCTTCGACGCGTCCACGCCCGTGCGGATTTCAACGGTTGAGGGCGCGGTTCCAACGAGGTGCGGCTGGGACGTCGACCACGTGAATTTGTACGAAGGTGACCCCCTTCACATCGCCTATACGCTTGCGCAAAGCATCGAGGTCCAGAAGGCAACAAGGGCAATGCGGCCGAGAAGGTCGCACGGTCAGGTTCACTTCACCATCTTCTGCAACATCGACGTGTTGAACAATTTCCAGTTCCGGATAGGGGCGAACATCGTGGGGATCTTTCCAGGAGCCAAGCAACCGTGCCACTCGCCGCTGAAGCGCCACGTGCTTCCTGCCCATGGCCAACCCTCAGTTGTCGTCCTTCACCAAGGCTTCGGCTTCATCGAGGCGCATTTCAGCCAAACGCCCCTCAACTTCAGCCAATTCGTCTTGGCACCGTTTCAGCAAGTCCGTTCCTTCCTCGAACATAGCGAGTGTCTCATCGAGGTTTTTGCCCCCACGTTCAAGTTGGCTCACCAAGTCTTCCAGTCGTCGCAAGGCTTCATCGTAGGTCATCGTATCGTCGGTCATTGTATCTCCTCCTTTGTCTCTATGGTGTGAATATCGGCATCCGCTCGTCCGTCAGCGAATTGCAGGCGGATGGTTTGTCCCTGCTCCAAATTGGAGACATTGGAAATGACGTGCCCCTCGTCGTTTTGGACCATGGAGTACCCGCGTTCCAGCACCCGTTGCGGATGCGCTGCTTGCAGGGTGGCATGGAGCCGTGCCAACCGTTGGCGGTGGTGGGAGAGGCTGGTATCCATCGTACGCTGGAGTCGATTGTTGAGGGCCGTCAACCGTTCTTTGGCGGTGAAGATGCCTTTGCCAGGGGCATGGCGCAGTTGGTTGGCAAGAAGGTTGAGACGTTGACGTAACTCACCGATTCGCCGAACCACAGCGGCGTGAACCCGTTCGTCCAATTCGTCATGAAGTTGGAGCAAGGCATTT
>Ga0181379_1000241_pt1 | contig 27902 bp, 35 predicted proteins | sample 2SPOviralmetaG_FD_130115 | JGI IMG/M metagenome (GOLD analysis project Ga0181379, IMG submission 130115) | Marine viral communities from the oligotrophic San Pedro Time Series (SPOT) site, San Pedro Channel, CA, USA - 2 SPOT_SRF_2009-07-10 | ecosystem: Environmental > Aquatic > Marine > Strait... | reverse complement strand
GCAGGCAGAGTTAAATCTACATCACCACTAAAATCTGCATGAGCAGGGGCTTTTAGAGCCGCATAATGGGCATTGTTGCTTTCACAAAACAGCCGTAGTTCTGACTGTGAGCCTGTATTCTTTACATTTATTAAACCTGCGCTAACTTCAACACCACCAGTTATATCTGTAATGTTTGATAAAGTTGTACCATCAGCACCATCAGCACCATCAGCACCTGCTGGGCCTTGAATGCCTTGCGGACCTTGTGGACCTGTCCCACCATCAACACCATCTGCGCCTGCTACACCTTGTATTCCTTGTGGGCCAGTAGCTCCTGTTGCACCAGTATCACCTTGCGGTCCAGTATCACCTTGTGGACCAGTAGCTCCTGTTGAACCAGTAGCTCCTGTTGGCCCTGCTACACCTTGTATCCCTTGAGGGCCAGTAGCTCCTTGCGGTCCTGTTGTTCCTTCAGGAATAGAAAAATTAAAAGTTGCCGCAGAACTAGTGCCACTATTTGTTACAGTTGCATCAGAGCCTGCTGATAATGTACTTACAGAACCAATTGTTATCGTTGCGGCAGAGCCATCAGAGCCTGCTGTTCCTGTTGCGCCTGTTGCTCCTTGTGGCCCTGTTGCACCTTGTGGGCCTGTATCACCCTGAGGTATTTGAAAATCCAATGTTGCCGCAGAAGATGTCCCTGAGTTTGTAACAGTCGCATCTGTTCCTGCCGCACCAGTAGTTACTGTACCAATGGATATGGAAGCCGCATTTCCTGCCGCTCCTGTTGCTCCTGTTGCCCCTGTGTTTCCTCTTGGAATTGTAAATATAAATCTATTAAAACCAACATTATAATCTACAGAAGCTGATGAGCCTTCTGCACCTGTTTGAGTCAACATATTAGAAAACTCTAAAGATGGAGAAGCTATTGGATGTCCATCTGTATCAAAGCCCAATACTTTACCCACTCTTGAACGCCACTCAGGTAGTTCTGTATTAGTAACTCTATCTTGCTCTGGTAAATGTAAGGCTCTGTCTGCCCTGTCTTTATTGTCAGCCACCATATACAAAAAAGTATCAAGCTCTGTATTAAGCTGTGTAATATCAAATGCACCTGTTGATGGAAAATCTGTGGTACGAGCGAGTGCTGTATCTCTTATAATAACAATAGTTGAACCATCTACGGGATGACCTGTTAAAGACTTTGAAATACTGCCTGTTGAACCATTACCTCCAGATACAAGAGCGGAAGTTAAACCACCATTAGCAGAGTTATATATTTGTGCGCTAAAGCTAAAACTATTAGCTTTACGAAATAATGTTAATTCAGTGTAGTCATTAAACTCAAACGGAATTGTCCAACTACTTTGAGTTACACTAGCGGCAAGTTGATATATAATCCTGCGTGCATTATTACCTGATGATATTGTCATTTTATCCTCTTATCATGCATAAATGAAGCACCCAACGCACAATCATCTGCCTAAATCTTTAAGCATAGATTTTGTATCCCCAAAGATAAATGGCAGTCCAATAAACGGCAAAGAATTTACAAGTCTGTCTGTGCCTTCAGAATAATTGCCATTCATAAATTCATATGCACTACGTCCATAATCTGCTGTTAATCCAATAGGTGCGCCAAATGGTTCAAGCACAGAATCAAATGAATCAGGCGTGTACTTGCCTTTGATTAATCCTTTTTCCATATCATATAATCCTGTACCTGCCGCCATATGTAAGCCCATATAACCAAGGTCAGAATATAATCCTGTCACACCAGAATGGTCTATGATACGCAAACCAAGATTGATTTCATCCTTATCTTTAAACCACCAAGCAGGTTTCTTTAATTCTAACGCAACATAAGATAATGCAATGAGCGATACAACGCCTGTCAATCGATGCTGTTGATTAGGATCGCGTATTCTGCCTAGCACTTTATTGTTAGCCGCAAATGCAAAATTCATAAAAGTAAATGGCAGTGTCATTAACTGACTTTCAAGACGTACAAGCTTTGTATTAGCAGTTGATACCTTCTCATCTATTTTATACAGATTTGGGAATAGCTTGCGTGCGCCTGCAAAGAATGGATTGTCTTTGGCATATACAACCCCATTTGCAATCAAAGGTATATCAAACTGCTGTCCGAATATAACTGAGTTATTAGCATGCGCATTTGTTGCCGCTTGCCATTTGCGTAACATCTCTACTTCTTTAGCAGTTTTAACAGCCCACTCAGATGTATTAGCATAATAAAAATTACCATTATCCGCTTTGCTAAATGGCATTTGAGCATAGTAAGCCGCATCCTCTTCAGTAATGCCATAGCGTGCTAAATACTCTTTATCATATTTTGATATGCTTTTGTAATTACGAGACAGCTTATAAAACTTATCATTAACTAAAACATGGTCTAATGTTTTGCCCATCATTGTAATTGGCTGTAGTAAATTGGCTGTGTAGAAAAGCTTGTTTGTTTTAGCAATGAACTTTTCACGACCATTTGGCTGTATGCGTTGCATTGTATCACCAATCAACCGCCTATGGGCATCACCTCTGATAGACTCCATTAAATCGCCTGCAAAGCGTGCTTGCTTTATTACCTCACCTCTATACCCAAGATTGCTTAGAGCCTGCTTACCGCCCTTTATAGAGTCTTTAAGACCATGTTGCAGAAGTATTGTGCCTATATCACCAACAGCAGATATACCTGCAAGCGGAAGATACACCCAAGCAGAATAATTCTTGAGCATCATAGCAAGTTGATTATCCCATCTATCTGCTCTTTTAATAAGACCGCCAGTAGCACGCTCATACTCTGCTACAAAAGATGCTTTGGTTTTTGCTATCTTTGCATCAGGCATATTTGCTTTGCGCATATCTGCCTCAATATCTTTCAAGATATCATCAACAGATTTATTATTAAACTTACGAGCAAACTCTATGCGACCACCCATACGTTTAGCATAAGAATAAATAACGTCTTTGCCTTTAAGAATAAATGGCTCAATCTCCCATTCTTCAAAGTTTGTCTTACGATATCGAAGATGCTTAGAGCCGCCAGAAAAGTTAGCATCCATCTCTTCATCGCCCTGTTGCGTTATCTTTTTATAAGTAGCTAATGCATCTTCTTCTACAGAAGAGGTAAAACTTCTATTAGGCTCAAGACTTCTTTGTCTTGCATATGAACGAGCCGCAGAATCAAGGAATGCTTGCTTGCCTTCTGGTGTAGAAAGTTTGTCTCTATCATAATAAATAGACCATCTAAATGATTTGCGAGTAGGAGATTGCAGAATATCTTCTAGCTCAATGCGTCTTGCTTCATCTGCTAGACGAATTTCCTCAAGACGTTTTAACTCTGCTGTTTGCTTAGAAGTCTCTCCGCTTTTAGCACGAACATTCGCCTCGATGTCTGCCGCTTTCTTTGCATTCTCAGCCGCTCTATCATCTATCTCTTTTATAAGTTTTTTAATCTGTATGTCATCGAGGAGCAATCCAACAAAACGTGCTTCTTGGTCATATGTCTCGAAGAATGATTTGATTCTTTGAAACGCTTCTTTTTGTGCGTCTGTCGCATCATTCAAAGCAGGGCGAGATATGGCAGGGTCTGGATTATCTTTGTTAATATATCGTGTGATTGTGTCTTCCCACCAATCATCAGAAGATAGTTCAGATGTAGCAAACTTTCCATTATTGCGTATATCTAAATCTCTTCCATATAACTCATCTACCTCATGCACCAGACGATATGCAGAACCCTCATGTGTTGCAATCATCTGTGCAACCGAAGCCTCGCCCATACCTTTGCGATAACGATTTTGAGTAAGCGATGAGTTTGATGCAATATCTGAAAATACTTTCTTAACAGATTGTGGCATCTGCCTGTCTTGTAATACAGACTTGGTAGGTGTTGGTATTAAATCAGTAGTAGTAATATCATAATCACCAAGAGACTTATCATAATCCGTATATGTCTCATCACTAAATTTTATATTGCCATCTTCATCTATAAACTTAGTTGGCTGTTTGCCGCGAGATAATGCAATGGTTTTATTAACACTACTCTTAACGCCTCTTGCTAATGCAGGAACACCTTTCAATCCTAATCCTAATGCACCTGATAGAATAGTAGATGAGGCTATATTAGTTATTACCTCGCCATCTTCATTCACATCAAACGGAGCGCGTCTTGCTTCAGATGCTGTACCATAGATTGCACCTTGCTTTGCAAACGAACCTGTTGTTTGCAATAAAGTCTTACCCTTCAAAGGTATATTCAATATCGGTGCAAAGCTTGCAAAAAATAATGGGTCAAAGGGCAGGGCGGCTAATGCAGGTAGCACACCAGACTGTGATAATACTTGTTTGCGTTGCAGTGAGTTGCGCAAGTTTTGTTCAAGAAAATCATAATGTTCTTGGTCACGTGCGTGCCATAACTGTTTGTAATGTGGCAATAAATCTTCTGGTATAACTTCTGCTACTTTAAAGTTTTTATCCTTTGGCCTAGTGCCAAAACGATAACCTTCTTCAACAGTGTTAATAAGCGGCATATTCAAATAGCCAACATTAGCTTTAAAAGATTCTGTAAATGTAGGGTCTTCTTGAAACTCAAGAACATCATCAACAGCAAGAAATGCTTCTCTAAGGCTTATATCCATTATCTATTCTCATTAGCTCTAGCAATTTCTTCTGCTTGTGAAGAGATATTACCACTGCTTGCAGGTTGTGGCATGAATGGGCCTTGGCTTGCCTTGTTTCTAAACTCTATCATTTCTGATTCACGTAATTTATCTAACTCTTTATGATGTTTAATCATGCCTGCTCTTGGAATAGTAAGCATTGTGCCATTTGTAATTATGGGAATATTATCTTCATCAACAACAATGTAGTCAGGATATGCACCATAAACATTTCGAGGTTCCATTAAGAAAACATTCTTGCCTATTCGAGGTAGCTCTCCATTTAATCGAGCGTTGCGTTGTTCTGTACCAATGCTTAATAATGCGTTTTCAACTATAAAATCAAAATGATCTAAATCCTCTCCAGAGTATAAACTCTCTGGTGCATACTGAGATACATTAAACTCAGGCACCATATATTTAGAACCTTGGCGATAAAATCTTCTATTAAGCGTTTGCTCAATAATCTCAGTAGCACGTTTCTTGCCATATACAGCAAGTAGTTGAGGTGCCACATTTTGAACAAAATTAAACTCTTGCGGTGTAGCAGGTCTATCACCAAATGGACCAAAGGGATTTATACTAAAATTATCATTAATATAGTTTGTAAGTTTTTCACCACCCAAAGCAAACTCAGACATAGATTTTACATCATAAGTAGGGTCAGTTAATCTAGAAAGTACACCGCCTATCTCTGTAGCTTGAGCAGTTTTAGATAGTGCTTCTAGTCCTGTCATAAAGGTAATAGTATCATCACTAAAACCTCTGCTCATAAATTGATTAGTTCTATCGCGTGTAACTCTATTAAATAAATTAACAAATTCATTTACGCGTTTTTTATCAAACCGTGTAGCGGCTAAAACCTCAAGCATATTATCTTGGGAAAACATATCCTTTACAACTTTAGGAAGCTGTTGACGTTGATTAACAAGCATTTTATTTAATGGATGAGATGTATCATTAAAAGGTGATTTAGGATTATCAGGTCCACCATCAAAGAAGACATTCATAAAATCTTCTACTGTTTCAATATTATATGTAGTTTTTAAAAGATTAGAGGCATTATCAGTAGTAATAACAACATTATTATTAACAGCCTCTAATGACATAGAAGCTTTAGTTTGATTCATTTTTAAATTATAGTTTTCTGATATACCATTTGCGATTGTTGTAAGCTCTGATGCAAGGTCACTTTTAATAACCTGTGGTGTTGAATTTAAAAATTCTTTTGTAAATCCAAACTGTGATAACAAAGCGTAGTCATCTTCAGATAAAGCCTTTAAACCTCTAAGAGATAATGAAACACTATTTATACCTGCCTCTACCATGCTCTGTTGTACTTCTGGATTAGCATCAAAAACAGTATTAGCCATAGCATTTACTACTTTTGTAACTGGTACTTTTGCATGCGCTTTTAAAACAGCTTTTCTATCTCTGTCTCTGTTATCGCTAGAATATCTTGTCGGATGGTTTTCATATAACTCTTCTATCTGCGCTAACGATTTCTCTAACCAAGCATTATTAAACTCTGGTGAAAAATCTAAAGCAGATGATTCAAAATCTCGGATGTTATCATCATTCAAAGCATTTGCTGTATTAAAAGCTAACCTATCTTCTAAGTTTGCTCTATCAACATACAAAGCGTTTGCGTGCTGTAAGCCATAGCTTTCAACAGCAATATTTACTAATGATGAATACTTGCCTGTTGCAGGTTCGTATCCATCCTGCCAACCAGATAATGCTGTAAGAAATCCTTCTGGGTCATTAGCGTATTCTCTTGCTAATGTTGCTGATTGTTTTTTTACATCAAGTTCTATTTGTTTGGCATACATCTTATCAAGATAAGGTTGTGCCTCTCGTTTTTGTATTTTAGAGAATGTGTCTGGTACTGGCTTAACCACAAGCTTGCCATCTTCATCACGCATTGTGACGTTTGCAATATTATCTACAGCTTCTTGTTTTTGCGTTTCAACATCATTCTGAAATACCATGCCTGCAATATTTTCAGTAACACGGGAAAATGTATTTGCCAAACGAGTAGGGGCTTGACTTACACCTGCCACGCCTATCGGTGAGTTAAAATTATTTTCTTGTCTGTAAACCTGTATAGCCATTAGCCTAAACTCGAATATCTAAAGTAACCAGTAGCCAATGAGTTTACACCACTCATAAAAGCTTCTTGCCTCGCAATGCCACCTTCCATACGAGAGATGTCAGCCCTGCCTCTTGATTGCTGTGCTGATGCTAGATTCTGTAACAAGCTACGTGCAGATTCTTCTTGGTTAGACTTGCGTGCTTTATCCATCATTGCATTAATAGAACGATCATTAGAAGAGCGATTTTGTTTTGCTCTTTGTGCATTAGCAGTGCGTATATAGGTATTGAATTTATCTGTTAATGCATTGCCTTCTTGCAAACCACGAAGCTTTTGCATCTCAGCATCAAACTCATATTGTTCTGCTTGACGATTATATAAAGCAGATTGAGCCGCACCTGCTTGTTGTTGCATCATAAAATTCATGCCACCAATGGCAAGAAACAAAAATGGATCCATTAGAATGCTAACTCCACAACTATTCCATCGATTTGACAAGGTAATGATTTATCTTGAGTAATCAGAACTTTAGGGTCTTTTGTTATACCTCTAACGTAAAACTCTTTGCGCTCTGATATAGACTGTATGCCTTCATTAAGATTGCCATTTACATAGACAGGCAACATCTTTGTGCCATTGATGACTACGCTTTTGGTATCTTGTAAGTCAGCTACAACTTTAGTAATGCGTCTTGGTCTGCCAGTAAGAGGGCCACCTTCAACAAGTGCATCTAGGCTTTGCGTAGTTGCCTCTGCCGTGAATGGAAATCCTACATATCCATCTGTGTAATTTACATTGTAATTACCAACATCAATGACACCAGAAGACGCTGTATATTCATCTACTAAAACATTGTCAGATGTAAATAATACAAGCTTTGCAGAACTATTATCTTCAAATTGAGCAAAAGATTTACTTGCCGCATATGTGCCGTCAGTACTGTCATTTACTTTATGGGCTGTTGCACAATGCTCACCATTTACAGCAGTAGTAAATTCTTCAATAACAAATCTCTTAGTTGAGTCTGAACGTCTATTACATGCTACAAACAAACGATTATCAACAGCACAGATAGATTGCATATATCCATAATCAGTCGTCCATCTTGTCCAACCTGCACGTCTATCGCCTCTTATTTGGTAATAAACCAAAAGCTCTGTGTCTGTATAATCCACAGAATTAGCCTTACTCCTCATTAAAAATAAGTAAGAGCCAGATTGATTAAGACCACCTTTTAATACACAAGATTGATAAATATTCACAGTCATGTGAGATGACAGCAAAGAAATTGGATTAGATACATAAGCACCTTCTGCATCTGAATATAAGAAATCTCTTACTGTTTTGCCATCAGCCTGTGCAAATATAGTCACACCATCAAACGGCAATGGCTTTGTATATCCAATACCAAAAGGTGTTTGAGATGATATCTTTGCATTTGCAGGTGTAACTGGTTGGTCTGTGAAAGCAGGTATAAAAAACTCAAACTCAGATGCAAATATCTGCAAGTCACGATTACTCACAAGATGCCTTATTTGTGATTGCACGCCTATGTTTGCTTCAATATCAATTGCATCGTCAGCTTCACCATCACGAATATCAAAATCAAAATACTTACCTGTGCGTGATGCCCATATACCTAATGGCTGAGAGGGTGTGCCTGCAAACCATAATCTATCTTCATGGAATGTTACAGCTTGCGGATAGCCTCTATAAGAAGAGTAAGCTTGCTCATACCACTCAGTTGTTGCCGCAGTACCAGATATTTTTGGAGAACCACCGCCATCTTCTGTAGCTGTAGCAATAGCACCTGCTGTTATTTTATATGTATTATCATCTATTATTTCTGAGATAGTACGTGTGCCATTTATATTGCCTTGAGATATACCACCGACTGTACCTGCTTCTGAGATTGTTATAGATGCGCCTGATTGCAATCCATGTAAGGCATGTGTTACTTCTATCTTGTTTGAGCCATTCGCAGTCTTCAGAGCGTCCCTATCAAGTTGAAACTCTAATGTACCCAAGATAGATGCAGTCACGTTCTTAGCGTCTGTAAATGCAGTTATGGTAGCTTCTGTCTCACCAATCAAAAGTGTTGTGCCTACATGAGCAGAGTCAAAATAATTTTGAGATGTTGTTAATGTAACAGAACCTGTTGTGGCAGATGGAATAATAGTATTAGCACTATCTTGAAAATTATAATAAGGCTGAAAAATACGATTGCCGTCTAACGATTTATCAAAATCAAACTCTCTTAATTCAAATGTATTTAATCCTGTGCGCACAATCATAACAGGATTCCAATTATCATGGCAGATAATCATAAAATCGCCACGTTGCGTATAGGTAAATTGGTTTAATGTAGAGCTAGTCCAAGGACAATTAACTACATCTACATTATTTACGTCTGTTGAATCTGTGAAATCAACAAAGCCATATGGGTCAAAGCTTAAAAAACGCAAATCATTTGTACCAACCGCTTGCCCATCATATGTCCCAGAACTTGTTTCAAGCTTATCAGTGCCAACAGTAGAAGAATTAATAGTAATATTAAAGTTTTGATTGGTCGTATAGATTTGTTTTACATCATCTTCTTTGAATGTAACGGACCAACTTGTGCTTAAATTATCCAAAGACTCATAGGTTTGATTAGGATTTATGTAACGTATTGCGCCATCAATTTCCACTTCAAGCGTAAAAGGATCTGTATTTGTAAATTGAAAATTAAACTGTGTTAATGAACCAGTTGGCCTAAGGCAAGACACAACAGTAACATTTAATCCTGTGCCACCAATAGAACTAGTAGTACCACTGCCTGTATAAGTTTCATCATTAAAAAATACATGGTTTATAGGATAAAAGAAAAAATGTCCTGAACTAGGATTAGGACGTATTCTGATATTATTGCGTCTAATTAATCCTGCAGGAAGAGAGTTATGATTACTACTATCTCTTAGAATGTATTTATTTCTAGCTGTATCATTTGTTGTAAGACCATCTGAAGGTGGCGTATCATTATCTTGATATGACTGAGAGTGGTCTGTTTGATTTGAAATATGAAAACTGCCAGACACAGTTCTATATTTATCACTGCTTGTTATGCGCTCTAACTGCGTAATACCAAGGCTATCACCAAAAGTATTATCAATTACATCTGTAGTATTAGGCTCAACACGATAGGGGGTAAACCCACCAGAATCAAATGCTATGATGTATTTTTCATCATCAGAAAATACAAATGGCTCAAGGCGAACATCCATATTAGAAGTCGAGGAAGACACACCATCATGCGGTATAGAATCATGCAACCATGTACCTGCACGTTTTTTTAATCCACCTTCAGGTCGTATAAAAAAATTCTCAACCTTCTCACCAGACTGTGCATAAATAGCGTTATCAGTTCTGCTAGACAAAGAAGGATTTACCTCACCAAATGAGAAGTTATTTAAAGGTATGCGCACTCTTGGCATTAACTTCTCCTGTCAGTAATAAATCTTGATGTCACCAATTTGCGAGTTGTTTGTTGTTGAGAATCTAGCGTCTTAGCCTGCTGTGCTAATCGTGTGGTTTGAACATCAAACAGTGATGCCATCTGCTCATCTCTTGTAAGCGCAGTTGCTAATATGGTTGCAAGCCTATATTCAGCAAGCATAATAAAATAAGATGGGAAGTTTGCTTCTGCGGTTCTAAAAGTATAATCAGCTATGAGTAAATCTGCTTCAGATGTATCTGCATAAACTTCATCTTCATAGACGTTATATTCAATAACTAAATCATTTACTGTGATTGCATGAAGCATAAGATAATCAGAAGGCAATTGATATTTACGTGTATATCTGCCTTGAGGAGTATCACTTAATAAATTTAATGTTCCTTGTTTTGTGGCAAATCTCCAACGAGAACTTATAAGAAGCGTGCGTATCATATCCTCATACATAGAGTTAGATACACGTCCCTCTTCACTATCTTCATCAAAAGACGAAATAGTATTTGCGCCCACTAATATGAGCGCACGATTTGCAATATCTAAAGATGAGGATGCGCTAGTTGGTGCCATTTAAAAGTAGGGGGGTTTCCCCCCCTATCCCTTAGTTGTTGTCTAGGACTTCATAGATACCATTGTCATCAATAACAACGGCACCCATTGACATCATTGATGTAGCTAAGTGCGCGGCTTTTTGTGGCACATAGTTAATCTCTGTTGTCACATCGGCATTAACACCAAGACCTATTGAAGAAGTATGATAGGCATAGTTCTTTCCACCTGCTACTGCTGAAGTAGCAAATATCTTAAAGCCTAAAAATTCCTTCATAGTAATCCCACCTGCATATGGCAGGTTCTGGTCGCCAACAAAGTCTGATGATGCAAACTCGTTAATGTTAAACAAGTCAGCAAATCCTGCAGGAGACATGGCTAAGTAACGACCACCATCTTCTGGGATATCTGCTGTACCAAATGTTTCAAACAAAGTAAGTAAGTCAGCTTTGCCCAATGCACCTGTGGTGTCTGCAATCTGTGTTGCATTAGCACCTGCGTCCATTGCTGTAATGAGGATTTCGTCTGTCTTACGACCAAGAGCAGAAGCGGCTGATTGTGCTACTGCTTGACGCTCATCAATATTAATTTTTAGCTCATCTAACTTGTCGATATATTCTGCGGCATAGAAGTCTGCCATAGTTGCTTCGACAGTTGTATGTGCTAGTTCCATACCAGAAATGTCTCCATTTCTAGTTTTAGTAGAAGCAGAACCTGTTCCTATTTTCTGAAAGCGAACAACGCTACCACGGACATTACCAACTGAGCGAACAGTGTTGCGTAACTTTGAACCCATACGCTGATATGCCATGTGAACTTCAGACTCGAACTGCTTAATAAATGCGATATCGATTGTATTCGCCATTTTAAGCTCCTTTGAAGATTACATATTTACACTTTACAGTTGTCCGCTTGATTGCTTCATCCAGTTATCCGTGAGGGCTGTCCGCTAAAGCAGGCTGTACTATTGAAATGACACTTCAACGTGTGGTGCGCAACGCACAAAACGAATACACTCAGTACCATTTATAGTTACAATGCCTTGTCCTACATCAAACCCAAGCGTATGTAGCCATAATATTGTGCGCTTGTGGTCTAATGGAACTACGTTTTCAACATAGTCATATTTGGTTACAGCCCAATCAACGAATTGCTTTGTAGTTTTATAGAATGATTTTTGTAAATGGTTCAGTCTTTCTGTACCAAGCATCCATATCGTACCCATATCCAAATCACCTAATGCCTCATCAAATGGCACAACGCCAAACATTGCAACAGGCTCATCATCATAAAGAGCAGTAAGAGCAATACCATTTTTTTCCATAACAGGTGCATGTAAAGCAACAAATGGAGTTACATTATGTATCTCACATTCTTTCAAATCATTAGGGCGCAACCGTTCTTGTACATACTGCGCATGCTCATGCGTTGACTGCACCAACGTCACGCGCCCATTTTGATGAAAGTATTTAGCTGTAGATTTTGGAAAATCCATCTTGTACTTGCTTTACATAACCTGCATCACGCTTTGAAGGATTCCAATAACGTGGGTCTTGCATCATAGAATTTAATTCATCCTGAGTTAAACTAGCCGCAGGTTGCGTATTATTATTTATCTGTGATGTATTTAATTTTTCCATAAGAAACTCTAAAGCTTGTATGCCAGATGCAGACTGACCGAGTGTTAATACAGCATCAGATAATTCTTCTGGGAAGAATTTATTGGCCCATAAATCAACAGCTTGAATACGAGCATCTGCATTATCGCCTAGCTTTGATTTTTCAGCATCAAGGTCAGGTTGCATTGCTTCATAGAACTCTGCATATTTTTGAATACCTGCTTCAAATTCATCTTGACCATAACCGTTTTCAAAAGAATGATTAGCCCACCATTGAAACAAATCATTATCATTAACAAGACCTTCATCTAAAGATTCTGGAATAGTATAATCACCTACACTTGCAGGTCTGTTTTGCAATGCTTCAGCTTCTAACTCAGATATTAATGAAGATTTTATTTCTTCTTGGCTTGCCCCAAGTTTACTCTCAAGAGAAGAATATGAATTAACTAAATCTTCTGGTGTCTTAAATTTTTCTGGCAACCATTCAGGCCGTGTAGGTGCTTCAGCTTGCGCGTCTACATTATCTACAGCTTCATCCATTTTGTTTTATCCTTTGTCCATGTTGAATACGTTTTTCCATTATAGCAACTAAGAAGCGTTGTCCTTCTCTGTGACGTAACTCTTCATCAGTTGCATTTGAGCCTGCAATCATTTCAATGGTTACAGAACGCAAATAGCCAAGCACCGCTTTACCTGTCGGTGTTTTAAATAAGCTTTCAAAGTTTTGTGATATTTGTTCGTCTTCGTCTTTTGAACGTGGTAGTCCATCAATTCCCAGATGTTGGGTCATTCATCATACCTTGTTGTTGTTGTTGCATAGCCATCTGCTGTGCGGCGGCTAGTATCTGTTGTCGTTGAGCATTGTCTCTAATAAGACTATCTGGCACTCCAAACTTTTTAGCCAGATACACAGCCGCATCCTCAGAAGAAACAAGAAGGTTTAATAACTCAGGGCCAAACGTACCACCCACCAATTGCAGATAACGAGATACATTAGATATATCCTGATTAGCTTGCGCTTGTGCAAGCGGAGATACAGAGCGTACTTTTACTTCTCTGCCATTAATGGTGGGAACCTCAATACGTCCTTGCTTTTTAAGAATATAAACCACACGTTGGAGTACAGGTTGCACCATCTCAGCTTGTAATCTGCCAAAGGCAGAGCCAATACGTCTTGATAAATCAGCCATCCTTTCTGCAACTTCTGTAGCAGAGGCAGGTGTTTTATTAGGATCGCCTAGCATATCATTATATAAAGCACGTTTAATATTTGTTCTCATATCACCAAGCACAAGATTGGCAACATCAAAGCTTCCTGCAGGACGTATAGGTTGTAAACCTTGTGAGCCTTGCGCCTTTGGGATGATCGTCCCTGGAACGAGGTTTATTGTATCTGTATTAATAACCCCATCATCATCCATTTGATATATACCAGAGATAGCCATCTGTGCATTTTCTAATACAAGCTCAATAGTAAGATTAGTTGTTTTGATTGCGCTTAATGCATTAACAAGTGGGCCTCTTCCATAAATCTCACCTGCCGCTTTAGACCAACGAAAACATACAAATGGATTAGCACCTACACCACTAAACTGTTCATAGTAAATTTGCTCACCATGAGTTCTATCAATAACATAATAATCATATCTATCTTCGTTTTTCTTTTCATAGTTTCTACAAACTACCTCCAGAATCTTAGCCTTAGATTCGGGGGTCGTTTGCACTGAGCGTTGTACCTTCTCAGGAAGGCTCGCTTTCGGGTATGCCACAGAGATTTCAATATATTTGAGTTCACGTTCTCTATAAACGTGGTCAATACTATCATCAGGTCCAGTATCCAACACCACAGATGGTAAAGGGATAGCGTTAAAGCGTACTGGATTAACGGCATTACCTTCTTCGACAAGGAGGATGCCTGTTCCAACAGCCAAGTCCATAAAGCTTTCATGTATTTCTTGCCCAAAGTTTGAGTTTTGAATTACTTCAAATACATACTCAGTTACCTCATCAAGCTGATTATTAACTTCATCTGCTTGGTCTTTTGGTATTTCCGAGCCTGCAACAAAATCTGCCCATCGTGCAAAGTTAGGAACAAGTCCAGATTGCAAACGAGATGCAAACTCCTGTGTGCCAACCACAGCAGTTTCATCAAATATCTTATCGTCTCTTCTTTGACCTACAGATTCATGAAAGAAGCTTTTGCGCATAGGCAATGCATATTCATAGCATTCTTCAAATAAAGATTCGAAGTGAGCGCGATGTGTTTTAGCACGCTCATATTTCTCAAGCATATGTTTTGCGTGCATTAAAGTGTCTCGCTATAATAACCCAAACCACCACGATTACTTGTAAGCAATGAGCGTAAACCAGAACCGCCACGCATTCTGCGCACACGTTCTTGTAGAGCTTCTTCTTTATTATCTGCTATTTTTCTGCGCTCTGCGGCTTCCTGAGAGTCTCGCATAGCCTTTACATTAGGGTCTACAGCAGGTGTAGATGGTCTTGAAGGTCTAGTAGGTAAGCACATTATAAAACTCCTTTAAGCTATACTTATGCCCTGCATAAATGCATGACAACGCACAAATTACATTCTAGCCCAAAGCCCTTGTCTTCTTTTACGAGGCTGACGAGCAAATACATCATAGTCACGCTTGGCTTGGAACGAGCCTTTGGTTGCGCTCATATTATGCATTACCTGTCTTCCTTCACCTGCACCAAGCATTAAGTATTGCAAAGCATCATGTATGTGAGAGAAGTGGTTTTTATCTGGCTTATCATCAAAGCGTTCACCAGATACTTGCAATCTTCTATACTGATAACCACCTTCAAAGCCTTTAATTATATTGCGACAACGAGGGTCAACCAATAAACCAGATTGTCCTTCGACCATTCTATTGAGTGGCGCAGAAACAGATTCAAGCCTAAGAGATACATCATTAGATGGGGCAGGGCGGGCGTTGAGGCCAGCTCCGCGTAAAATTTGAAAAGGTGTGGATTCATCTGTCTGCGCACGAAAATCGCCAGACGGATCGCCAAAGATGATCGCTTCGCATAACCCATAGCGAGTAGATAATTCCTGTCTTAATATTTCTGAGAATTTGACAATGCCCATGTCAAAAGCAACTATCTCATGTAATATAAGCCAACGTCCACGCACTTTTTGGGCTATGGCGCAAGCAGGAGTAAGACCAAAATCAATGCCAATATATACAGGCAAACCTGCCGCAACTGGTATTTCTTCTTTTGCGATGTGTACATCAGGTGCAAACATGGGATAAATGGGTTTGCCATCTTTGATACTCCCTAGTTTGTTCATTACATATACATCAATCCAACTCTTCGTTTTCCCCATTACGATATTCTTGTAATAGTCTGCTCTCATGTTGCTTGCGTTCTCTGCGTTCTCGTTTCGAGCGTACTCTGTAACATTCCCTTCTTGGTCTTTCTTCTCTAACATTCCCGCAGGCTGTGTGTAGAATTGCCAATTGTCTGGCTTGATAAGCATCTTGGCTTCTTCTTTGGGGATGTGGTCTGGTACTGGAACTTCGCCTGACATTATCGGCCACCAATGATCCTCCTCTGGAGCGTTTGTATCACAGATAACACCTGTCCAAGTACAGCCGCCATCTTTCATAGAAGGGAAACGACCTACACGCATTGTGCAGGCATCAATAATAGACTTTGGTATTTCTCTAGCCTCGTTGACCCAGATGCAAGTAAGCTCTAATGACAAGAGTTTCTTTACATCTTCTGGTCTATCAAGAGCTAAAAAGATAACTTCAAGGTCAAGGTCTGATTGTTTGATGTGGTGTGTGTATGGGACTGACCAGTTAAACTTGCCCCATACATTCTCAGGAAACCAATCAAGCCATGTCTTTATAGTAGTAGTCCTAAGCTGTGGGTTGGTATTACGAATAATCGCCCACCTCGAGCGTCTAATACCATCAGCATTTTTTTCTTGTGAGATAGCACGTCTAAATACTTCAACACAGCAACAAACAGATTTACCGCTACCAACAGGTCCACGAAGGCCACGAAAGAAACTCTCATCTTTCATAAAATCTTTTAGAATATCACCATCAGGTTTGTATTTAAAGTTTGCCATAATTATCAACACCAAACTTTATCATGCGTTCTGCAACCTCTGGAGCTATTGCGTTAATAACTTTATCTGCTTCTGTGTCTGTACAAAAATCTTTAGGCCAATAAGCAAGATGTACTTTCTTTACAACTCTGCGAAGTATGTCTCGCTCTTTTTTCTTTAAAGTGTGTGTGAAGCTCATGTTCTATATTGTTTTGTTTTCTGTGCTACAGACTTGGGTTGCTTTGAGAATTGCTTGCCACGTTTAATAGCTTTGCGTTTAGCGGCAGTTGAGGCGGCATACTCTGAGGAGGATAGAGATTTAATTGCCGCCTCTGGCAGATAACGCTCGCCTGTTGCCTTTGAGCCTTGTGTGGAAGGCTTGCCCGACTTGGTACGCCATTTCTGTTTAGTCCAGTTTACTAATGAGCGTTGAGAAGCTTTCACGAAGTATAGCCCCCACCTTTAGCCTTATATGCTTTAGCTAACATCTGTGCCTTACGAGCAGACCATTGCCCACTAGAGCCACCTTTGTTGCCTGCTTTAATGCGATTAAATAAAGCTTTGCGCATAGTAGGTTTGGTATAGTTTCCAGCCGCATTAACTGCCATTACATACCTCTTGAATATTTACCTTCAGCAGGTGTGCGTTTCTTAATCATAGACTTTGGCTTAGTAGCGGTTTTCTTTTTAGCCGCCGCTTTCTTTGCCGCCATCTTACCTGCTGTAGTGTATGGGAATTTTTTGCCATCAACATTAGGCATTCGCTGACTCCTTTTTATTTTGATATCTAGCTAATAGTCTCCTGCCTTTAGCGACAGCAGATGCTTTGTCACCACTATGACCCCATGCCAATAATGATTTCTTTAATCGAGTAGGGCGACCCTTCTCATCTTTGAGTGGCCCTCTTGATGAACCCATGCGAACAAGGAAGCTACCTTGTCTCTTTAGTTTCTGTGGAGTATCTGCTTTGCCCTTTACTGGAGCTTTGAGATTGCCTCCTGTGCGTTTGTTGTAGGACGCTCTGCCTTTTGCGTTCAGCCCACCTTCGGGGTTCTGTCCTTCTTTGCGTTGCCATGCAGGTGTCTTCCCCATTATCTATTCCTCGCTCTTTTTCTTTGAGCCAATAAAGACATATCTGGTCTTGATGTTGGTTCTTCTGTAATGCGCTCTGATATAGTCGGCCTTGGTGTTGGACTTGCGCTAGATAACTCAGATGCATCAGCAGAATTAATTAATAAATTTTTAAAACTGCTCCAGACAGTTTCTCGTTGAGGTGTCATAGAACCACGAAACACAGGCTCTTGAACTCCATCTTCAATGTCTTCTTCATATGAAGTTTCAATAATCTTAGGTTCGTTTGGAATGTTAATAGAAATCTTCATTGCATCTTCAGATGAACTACCATCCGCATTCTCAGGCATAAAGTACCCACCCATAATCCTAGCAGGTACATATAGTCGAGGGTCTTTGTCATGTTGTCTTTTAGCTTCTCTCGCAAAAGCAAAAATAGAGTCGTCTCTTTCTACGTCTCCTTTTACTTCATAGTCATAAGTGTCTTTTACAGTGTAACCATCTTTTGTTTTGGTTACAGTAAACCCACCAAGTGTTGTCTTAATGCGATCCCCAACACTGTCTATATTGTAATCTCTGTCAAAAATACTGCTTAGATTTAAATGCTTGTTTGTATCTGAGTAATCAATAAAACGTGAATCTCCAACTTGCATATCAGGGTGCGTCTTCTCAATTATAAACTTTAATGTCTCAAGATACTCACCAGATACATTGTCTTCTGTAATAGTAGAAGCACCAACAAAAGGCGCATACATAGAGTTTAATATACCACGCACATAGAAGCTGTAATGCTCTGGCAAGATAGCTTTATTAAGATTGTTGAATGTATCTTTTAATTGTAAAAAACTAGGCATCCAGTATCTAAAACATATTTAGATAAAATGCCTCAACGCACAAAGCGAGCTTTTAGCCACAAAATAAAAAATAACATTATCAATGCAGGTTGAACAAATATAAACAAAACAACATTAAGCCATTCATAAGTAATGCCAGTTTGTGCCTCAACCCAATATAAAAAATCTATGCAAACAATAAATATGTAATTAACTAAATCATTCATTATTTATCATAACGAACCTTTGTGGCAAAAATAAGAGTGAAGGACGTGTTGAGTAATGGACCGTTGGGTTTTTGACCCCCCACCCACTATGTCAAGTCGATCTGCACGGTTATGTCGCCCGCGTGCATGTGCATATGTCGCTCTGGGGCTTTGAATCCTGCGCGGTCTAGGATATCCTTACTCGCTTCTAACTGCACGTACTCACTCTTAGCCCCTTGAGCGAGATGCACTAACTTCGCGGCGGCAACCGTAGCAGAAACACCCATAGTCTCACCAATCCTCTGCATCATATACTGCTGTACGTGCGGAAGCCTCAATGTCTTACTGGCTGTCACTCTGCCAGACTCACCAGAAGCATAGCCAGCCAAACGAGCCGCTTCTGCAATACTGCATCCATTTGCTACGAGCGCATCCACTAGACCCCTTTGTTTGGCTGTGCATTGCTTCGTCTGTATATCACCCATTCGTACATCCTTTCAATCTGCCCCCCCTTTGTGTTTCCCCCCCATGTATGACCCATCACAGAATCCCATGTCAACGCACAAACCCCCACACCACAGTGTGCCTCGCTTCTGCATCTCTTATCAGGCATGCCCATTACTGCGTCATCTAGCTCCTTTGTCTTGGTATCCGTGAAGCCATCCCTGCTGAGTCCAGTCCTACCTGACTCGCAGGAACATGCAAGGCATCACTTCGTTCGGGCTATGCCCGTCCTTGCACAACCCTGCCTGAGAGTCAGGTCTGGATTGACTCTTATCGCAGGGGATTGGCTCCTGCGGATAACAAAGGAGACTAAGAAGATGACTAAGAAAGTAATGGACATGACACTGAACGAGATTTTCGCAGAAGCTTACACACAGTTAGATAGAAACGAAATCCCCACTCAACAAATCTTCCAACTCATGATTGATAACGTGCATTGGAAACAAAACAACAAAGAGAATGACGCAGTTACAAAAGCTATGGAAGTTCAGTCAATGGTGCAAGAAACCACTGCCACTGAGAGCGAAGTATCTGGCAAGGTTGTCATGCAACATGGTAGTTCCCCAGTAGGTGCAATGCACTACAACGAATGGGATGTAGACCGCAAGATTGCATATGCTGAACGAGATGAAAACGAAGCTCAAGCGCATCTGAAGTTCTACGAGTTGCTTACCAAAGCATACAAAGAACACACAGGTGATAAGTATCTTACCAAAGGAGAGCGCAAAGGCACTGCCTACAAATCAAAGACCAATGTATCACACTGGTTAGCAAAGAAACTCCCACAGGCGGCTCAATAGAGCCGTCTTAGGCAGAGGCGTATAGTCTCTGCCTTTTATATCTGTGAACAAATGCAGTAACCGCAATATATTGTTGTTGCTTATACTGCATTTATGCAGTAGTATTTATTAAACACAACTATCAACCAAAGGTGAAAACAAATGAATATGATAATTAGAAATCCATCAAATGATATTGAATGGACTATGAATAATAACTGTTGGGATTTTCCAATTGAAACTCATCAACTAAAGACAATCGAAGGTGCATCAGTACCTACAAAGATGTCACAAGCTGTCGTGCGTACTGATACAAATGAAGTGCTTGGTGTTAATGGTTCTAAATACAAACCAATTATACATGATGATGTTGTCAACTCAATACTTGATGCAGTCTCATCCGCAAATGTATCTCAAGACTATTCATTCGGTGTTGAATTGTTTGACAACGGTGCAAAAATGCGAGGCATCATCGACTTCAATGACCTAACTATTGAGCCAGAAGTAGGTGACTATATTAGATTTCAAATACTATTCTATAATTCTTATGATGGTAGCTGGGCATTCCAACAGCAAGCGCAAGGTCTTAGACTTTGGTGCATGAATGGATGCACAACAGCAGACACAGTAGCTAAGACATGGGCTAAACATACAGCCAATGTATCAGTCAAAGGCTCTGCATCTAAGATTGAAAGAGGTCTTGATGCATTTATGAATACAAAAGATTTGTATCAGCAATGGATGAAGGCCTCTGTAACTGATGATTATGCTGAGAACTTTTTTAAGTATGCCATATGCAAAATCAATAACAACACATCAACATTCAAATGGAATGAGAAGCAACTAGATAATCTCATGTCTATCTATCGCAATGAGACTTACTCATTAGGTAAAAACAAGTGGGCTTTATACAATGCTTGTACTTACTGGGCAACTCATACCAACGACTCATCATCACCTGCTAACACACGCAGACTGCGTGAAGGTCAGTTATCCAAAGCATTCAAAGCATGGAATTGGTCTGACCCAGAGTGGGCTTTGATACAATAAACACAACAACAATCGGAGAAAACTCAATGAGTATCTATAAAAACCATGCGCTTGAAAGCTACATAACTACTGGTGAGTTTCCATGTATGAAGCTCATCGATATCAAAATGTTAGCCACACAACTCGGCTATAAATATCACGAAGGTGAGGTGCGTCATGATTATGCATTTATCTTAGATGCACTCTCCCCTGAGGAAACAGACCTGTTCTGGAATTACTTTAATGCAAGCTTCACAGAATGGGAGAACCAAATGTATGACGAAATGTCAGAGGAGATTGATGATGCAATCAATTACTGAACTACCTCCACCAGATGAGGCTGTAAAACAAATGGATTATTACACAGCAGTCAGAACATTAGAAGCTATTGTGACGATGTATCTTAGAGCCAATCATTATGATGAAGACATTGTGCAAGATGCGGCAACCGCAATGAGTGTAGTTAAAAGAGGATATTGAATGCAAAAATCATACACTATTAAATTTTATCACACCTTCATGGTAACTGTTGGCGCGAATAATGAGGATGAAGCTATTGAATTAGCGGAAGACCAAATCGCAGATTACCCATACGATTATGCTACATCAATTGATTATGAATTAGTAGAAAGTGGGTAGAGATAATTATTCTCTACCCATCATTTCAATTAATCGTCCAAGTTTTTTATGACTTGAGCGATGCGACCCACAATTGTGAGGTCTTTTCGTTTAGCAATATCGCCAGTTTCTTTATTTATTAATAAAGATTTGTCGTTTGTAGACTCATAAATGCAATTTATTAATTTATCATTACTACACAAATATTTCTGTCCTTGAATGCTAATATTTATATCATTTGGTTTCACGACAATTATATCAGAAGGAACAATTCCTAATGATGTATATGTGAAACATGATTTAAAAGCTTTCAAATCTCCATTCATTCCATACACTCCAATTACATCTATTTTTTGGTTTGCTTCATTATATAAAACAATTTGCCTTACCTTCTGCATCATAAGATTATGAGTAGAAGAAAAGTTTGGCTGTGAACCTGCGGCATGCACAAGTTTAGCTATAGTTGTAGATGATGGTGTGAATGTGCCTTCATTGAGGAATCTTGTAATATTTGTAGGTGATGTACCTGCAAGAGTCGCCCAGTGGTTGGCACTCCACTCCCTATCTTGCATAACCTGACGCATCCAAACGCGTATTGCATTTTGTTCTTGACACTTCATTGGGTCTGTAGTCATTGAGTCCTCCCTGATAATATCAGCTATATGACACAGTGTTATGTTTATTGCATTAGCAATTTATAAAGCATATATCATACAAACCTATTGTACAAGGTGCATTAATGCATTATATAAATATTATGCATACATATTTAAATCAATTAACTGAACTATCTGCACAATCTGGGGAGAGTTTGCTTACCTTTTTTAAGTTAGCAAATGTGCCAACATCAACTTATTACCGCGCAAGAATGGGGAATGATTTGCGTCTATCAACAGCACAAAAGGTTGAAGATGCGATCAGAATTTATACATCTCAAAACGCCAACGACAATTACAAATAGTTGGCGAGATATAGTGAGTGATCTTGTTACAATTCGTAACAGCAAAGGATATTCACAAGAATATTTAGCCGACAAGATTGGATGTACTTCATCTCTCATACACAAGTGGGAACAATATAAAAGAGTACCATCAGGTTTTATGTTTACCTGTTGGGCAGACGCATTGAATGCCAAAATCAAAATCGAAACCAGACAATAGAGGATTACCTGCAAAGTGTCAGCATTGTGGCATTACAAGCTATTGGTTTGTAATAACTGCCGCAAGCCATACATTTTGCGATGAGTGTTGGAGTCATTACGAATGGGATTATCTCGCGACAAAGGTAGCTATCACGAAAGATGGTGGGTTAAATTCTTCCAAGCCAAAGGCTGTGAAGCCAAAAGGCAACCGCTCTCTGGGGCAATGGGAGGAGAGTTTAGCTCAGACATCAAAATCGAAACAAGATTGGGAGGATTGGTAGCTGAAAGCAAATACCAATCCAATGGCAGAGGGTTTTCTTTCCTAACTAAAACACACATTAAACAACCTGCTGATTTGTATCTATACAAACAACGCTCAGGCCCAAAGTTTATAGTTATGGAAGCAGATAGTTTGTTAGCTGAAAGGTTTATGGTCTGGCTAAGTGGGGAGGACACTTGAGCCAGACCACACCGCGCTGACAGGAGACGATATGCGCTTAAATAATATTGCATTAATGCAGGATATATGTCAATATTTATTACTGCTTAAATGCATTAAAACAGGAGAGGATATGTTTCACCACATTGCATGGGCTATGAAAGCACAGACACCTGATGCCTTATCTAAGTGGTTGCTTGTCATATTAGCAGACCACGCAGATGCATCAGGCATGTGCTTTCCATCTCAATCTACATTAGCAAATAGAACAGGCATGAGTAGAACAACTGTCAATCGCAAAATGTTATTGCTCGAAGATGCAGAACTTATAACACGAGCATCTGGGCATGAAGGCAAAAGCACTCGCTATTATCTACATGTAGCAGAGGGAGACATACCTGTGTCAGAGAGATACAACCATGTATCACAGGGACACACTAAACTACCAGTAAACTATATAAACAATATAGAAGAGTGGCAGTTATCTGATGAAGTTACACAACAAATCAATTCAACCAACCAAGGAGTTATAATCAATCATGAGCTTGAAGCAGATAAATTCAAAGACTATGTTAGAGCGAGCGGAAAAAAATATAAAGACTTCAACGCCGCATACAGAAACTGGTGTCGTAACGCTAACAGATTCTCAGCAACAAATGGCAATAGCAAGACAGCTAGAGTCAACACCATACAGAACAACAAACAATCTGGAGAGATACTTAGAGCAATCAGTGGGCTTGGACATTCAAGTAACTAAAGACTTTGAACTCAAAGGCTACACAATATCTAAAGATGCATCGCTTGAAAATATACGCAGGTCATATCAAAAAGTTTTAATGTCTCTTCAACCGCTACCAATCCCAGATATTGAGGAGCGGTTGAAAGACATACTCTTGCTTGTCATACTCCCTGCAAACTTTGATGGTCATGCGGCTAATGCAAAACTAAAAGCTATCGCACAAAATCTCAGCAAGTATCCTGCTGACCTTGTTGTAGATGCAATCGATACAGTCAAAGAACAATCTAAATTCATGCCATCCTATGCAGAGTTTGTAGATATAATCAAACCAAGACTCAAACCACGTAAACTTATGTTTGAGGTACTGCATTTATGCATTGAAAGTAATAGTTAGATATGATATAGTAATGAATAAATACAGGAGATATTCATGGATAGAACAGGATTTATTGGAGGCTCAGACCTTTATAAAATTATCAAAGGTGATTGGCATGAGCTATGGGAAATCAAAACTGGTCGCAAAAAGCCAGATGATTTGTCTCACATATTTAAAGTAATGCTTGGCACACAAACAGAAGCATTCAATATTAATTGGTTTTTAGAAAACCATCCTAATCTACAAATAGATGATGTTGCTTATCAGCAGACATTCGAGAAAACAATTGCACATGTGCCATACAAAGGTACACTCGATGGCTATCTATTACATCTTGGTGGCAAGCATTCTGTATTAGAATGCAAACATACATCCTCACGTAATACGATGGATGATATGTTGGCATCATACCTGCCACAAATACATTTATATATGCGCATATCTAATTGTGACTCTGCCTATTTGTCTGTGATATTTGGCAATGATTGGGAGTCTGTGCGCATAGAATGGAATGAGGATTACTGGCGCGATGTTCATACACAGGCAACTAACTTCTGGAATTTAGTTATTAATAACATAGAGCCACAAGCCGACCATAGCTCCAAGATAGATTGGAAGCAGGTTAATATAGATGGGCTGTCTTCCAGATGCGCTAACACAGATAACTTTTTTGTGCGCACAGCGCATGAATATGTTGAGACGCATGAGATTGCCAAACAAAATGCAGAGTACAAAAAAGAATTAGTTGCGTTGATGAATGACAATGAGCGTGAGGTCTATTGTGATTTACTAACCATCAGGCGTGATAAGAGAGGCGCAAAAAGAATTACCATCAATAAGTAAAGGACAGCTACATGAAGCAACTGCCCTTTATATTATACACAACAATCAACCCATTTCGGAGCTAACCATGAATGATGTTACAATAAAAACTAAAACAAAACAAGCACTACCAACGAATTTAAATATGGCGTTGCTTGAATTTCAGAAGCTATCTGTATCTGCAAAGAAGGATAGCAAGAATCCACATTTCAGATCTAATTATGCTAGTCTAGAATCTGTTATTGATGCGGCATCTAAAGCTAATGAGTTTGGTCTATGCTTCACACAAGACATAGACTTTGATGCAGAATCTCAAATGGTATTTGTAAGCACAACACTTATACATGCACCATCAGGAGAGTCACGCACATCACGCACACCTATACGTTCCAAAGACCCTGCTGACCCACAAAAGATGGGCAGTGGAATAACCTATGCCAAAAGGTATGGGCTACAAGCAATGCTTGGTTTGCCTTCAGATGATGACGATGGCAATGAAGCATCTAAACCCAATTGGTCAGCACAAAAGAAAGAACATGCTACCAAAACATTACAGCCAGAGGAGTTTTAAATGGCAGAGAAAAGACCAAACACAGGCGCGGCATTCAAACCTAAAGAAGAGCAGAGCCTATTACTTACTGGTCGTCTAGATATAGACGGACAGCAAGATACAATCGCTCTTATGAAGGACACAGACTATAAAGGCAATGCCATGATAGGTGTCTTCAAAAGAATAGGTGTCTTATATGAACAAGAAGATGCTACTGAAGAAAATAAAAAGCCCCAATATTCTGGTAGCATTAATCAAGACAAACGCATCGCGGCTTGGAGACAGCACTCTGATACAGCAGGCAAATATTTGTCATTAAAAATATCAGAGAAGCAACAGCAATCTGCACCACAATCACAACCAGAAGAAAAGGTAGTTATAGATGATATACCGTTTTGATGAAGTGCAATCCATGTTTGATAAATCTGAATGGGCTTTGATGCATTATATTAAAATCAATGGTTTAGAATATTCAAAGATGGGACAGACTAAGTTTCTTACACAAGAACAATTCGATAAATTATTAGAGAGTACGACATGCTCAAGCTATATAAACGAGGAGAATATTATCACATCAGAGGAACAGTCTCGCGATATGATAAATCAATCACAATACGGCAATCTACAGGCAAGCGTAAAAGAAAAGAAGCGCACGAAATACTTCAATCTTTAGAAGCGCAAGCATTATATAGAATAGAAGGGGTGAATAATACCACCCCTTTTTCACTAGTTGCAGATAGATGGCTCAATCTAAAAAACCGCAATACCTTCGATGAGTTTTGTGTACCTAAATTAAAGATGGCATTTGGCAATAAATTAATTAACACGTTCACACAAGAAGATTGGTTTGACTATCGCAATACCTTTTTACAAGACAAAGCTAATTCTTATTCTAACCGCATCCGCGCTACACTTGTTGCTATCCTTAACTATGGACAAGTGCCAATTAAAATACCAAGAGAAAAAGATGCAGAAGATAGGATACGATTTCTAACTATCGAACAGCAAGAAAAGTTGCTTGCATCCTACCCAGATTTTATTCGCCCACTATTTATCACCCTTTGTTATGAAGGTCTAAGAGTAGGGGAGGCAATAACATTAAAATCAAAACACATAAATCTTGAGAATAATTCTATCCTTATAGATAAATCAAAATCAGGTAAGAGAAGAATAGTGCCACTACACCCAAGAGTGCGTTCTGTTATTAATACAAATCATTATGATTTATTTACTAACATGCATGGTGTTCCATATAAGGAAGGTAAAAATTTAAGAAGGGTGCATCTTACTGCATGCAAGAGAGCAGGCATTGAAGACTTTAGGATACATGATTGGCGGCATCATTGGGCATCGAGGCTCACAATGAAAGGAGCAACAATGCCTGCATTAATGAAGCTTGGCGGTTGGTCATCTGAACGTATGGTTCTTCGGTATGCATCAGTGTCAGAACAACACATTATTGACACAATCAATTTATTATAAGAAAGGTAGATTTAATAAAAACAAAAGGTTAAAACAAGAGAGCATTACTCTGGGGGTGTAGGGGTCGCAGGTTCAAATCCTGCCGTTCCGACCAATCTTTCCTATATATTACAATCACTTACAAATCATTCTTATGTAATTTGAATACTGCATTAATGCAAAAGATTGAGAAACAATGTGATATAATGTGATGCATTTTGATATTAATAATGCAGTTTTTTTTAAAAAGAACACAAAATGAACACACAAACATTAGAAGAATTTAAAGAAGAGCTTCGTTTATTAAACGAAAAAACTCTAGCTACAAAAAATAATCCAAAGGTGCAAACCTATGGGCGAATCGCACCACTCAAATGCCCCACTATGACAAAGCAAGGGTACAAAAATATATCTGGTTGGCGCAGAGGTTTATCTCTAGGAGGTAACATTAAATGAAACAGCACGAATTTGCAGTAGCATTACTTGAAAGATGTAAACAAACCATCCAAGATAGAGGAGAGGATTACGGCACGCCAAGAGAAAACTTCTCTAACATTGCTCGTTTCTGGACAGCCTATGACCACAAGAAACAAACCTATGGTGTTACAGATGTGGGCGTGATGATGATGCTTGTGAAGATAGCACGCATCATGGAATCACCACATAAGTTAGACCATTGGGAAGATATAGCAGGGTATGCGGCTGTTACTGCCGCAGTTGTCTGCGATACTGAAGATAATCAACGCCTTCTAATGGGTCAGCAAAACATTGAACCCAAGAAACAGGGCTGTCGTTGTGGGGGTCAATCACCTGTAAGATAGCTTGCCCAAAGTT
>Ga0181379_1000240_pt1 | contig 28044 bp, 33 predicted proteins | sample 2SPOviralmetaG_FD_130115 | JGI IMG/M metagenome (GOLD analysis project Ga0181379, IMG submission 130115) | Marine viral communities from the oligotrophic San Pedro Time Series (SPOT) site, San Pedro Channel, CA, USA - 2 SPOT_SRF_2009-07-10 | ecosystem: Environmental > Aquatic > Marine > Strait... | reverse complement strand
ATGGGTGGTCGCCTTTATTCTGCCGCGTCGGAGCTTGTCGATACGCGATTCAGCGGCAACCTATCGGGCGGCGTTGCCTGGTCCTTGGGCGCGTCTTTCACGCGAGCTATTGATAACGTCTTCTTTTATCAAAACGTCGCGGCAATTAAATCGTTTGAAGGGTTCACAGGCACCTTTTCAAACACGCGATTCGCAGATTCAAACACCTACATTATTGAGGCGGCGGCATCTTCTGGGTTGCTATTTAGATTCATTGACTGCACGACATTTGATGTAAGTAAAATTAACAACAATAGTGGAAATTATGAGCAGCTAAAGTCAATCAACTATACCACCACTGATGCAAGCGGCACCGCCTTAACCGGCGTCAAGGTGGCGGTCTATGACAACGTAGGTAGCGTCCAAGGCGGCGGTGTGCAGACCAGTTCAAGCGGCACGGTGCAGGCAATCAACACGCGGTTTTTTCGTAAGAGCCACAATGTTTCGACGCCAACTAATTTTGCTCCGTTTGACATTCGCATTCGCCGATATGGCTACGTGTATCAAGGCTTTCAATCCGCTGTTAGCGAACCGATCAAGCAGGAAGTCCGACTCCGCACTAACACTGACCTAGCCTCTACCGAGGCCGAAGCGGCGGCCATCACTGGTATATCGCTCAACTTCGCAACCGAGACAGTCACCATCACATCCAACCACAGCGCCCAAAGCCTTTACGACTACTATCAATACCAACTCGACCAGACTTCAAACATGGTCTACGGCGAAGACCTGGTGCGGACGGGTAACGCCTTCAACTTGGACGATTGGGACATGGTTGTTGACGGAGCTACGTACACTGGTGATATCACGACAACAGGCACAGTTACTTTATCTAATGATGGGCTAATTATCGGGACTACAACAGACTCCTCCGGTACTTCCTCGGTAACAACACTAACCTTAACTGGCTTACAGAACAATACAGAGGTTCGAGTATTCACAGCAGGAACAATTACAGAAGTAGCAGGAGTAGAAAACTCTGGAACTACCTTTACTGCTAACTTAGCTGATTCTAGTGTAGATATCGTCATTCACTCTATCGGTTACGAATACCAAAAAATCGAAGGAGCAGATACCTCCTCTAATCTAACCTTACCAATCCAGCAACGACTAGACCGTAACTACAGGAATCCTTAATCATGGCTGATGCTGTATTTGATGGAGCAAACCTACACGTTACATTGCCTAGTATTGGTACTTTTGATGTTGAGACAAATTTATACTCAGCATGGAAAGAGTGGATTGCTCTAAGCGATAATGCTAAGTATCCTCCTGCCTTTGACACAACCGGGGGCGATAATGTTGGTGGAGGTCAAGAAATTGCTCCTTACTTTTTCTGCCGTAATGATTTAGGCTGGCGTATTAAAATGCCTGAAGATGACGGAGAGATCGTTGTATCAGGTAATTTATTTCCTCGTGATCCTACCACTGTCCTATTTGAGCAGACAACAGGATACGACGCCTTCTTACGGCTTGAAGTTTCTACTCGGGCAGTATCAATCAACGATCTCTCATCCTCTGATGTATCCTCAGCAGTCTGGGGTGAATCTTTAGAATCTGGGTTTACTGCAAAGCAACTTATGCAGCTTCAAGCAGCAGCTATGGCAGGTAAGATTATTGTCTCAGGGGATACTGTTACTATTAGAGATGTAAACGATACCTCAGATCGTATTGTAGCAACTACAGATGAACAAGGTCAACGTACTGCTGTTACCCATACGGTGAGCTAGAGTAGAATGGCTTATTTCAAGTCAAATTACTTTGCCTCTAATTATTTCAAGAAGGCATTACCCTCCTCAGGTGCTACGGTAGTCCTAGTAACTCCTCAAGTAACCTCAGGCTCGCGTAGGTATGATCGAGACGACTTAGAATCTCATACAGAACAACTACAGTACCTAGATTACTTAAAAAGAACTACGAATAACAATAATGCTTTGATATTACTTATAACCACAGGAATATAGTTAAACATGGCCTTGATGGACTCTGAGACGGCTAAAAAACTCTTGCCTCTTGTTAATACTCCAGGTTTCCAAGAAGCCGTAGATCTCTATGTAGCTGAAAGATTAAAGGTATATCACAAGAACTTTGAGAGAGCTACAGATGTTCAAACATTTTATAAATTACAAGGGAATATTGAAGCTACTAGGGATATTGGGAGTCTTCGGGACTCTGTTCTTTCTAGCGCAGGCAGAGGTAAGTAAGGTGAACTCAAAAGAATATAATGATCTTAAGAATTATATAATTCAGGAAGAAGGTTTCTTACCTGCTGCTAAGCGTATAGGTAATGAAAAATACTACACTATTGGTTTCGGAAGTAATAATCCTGACATCAAGCCTACGCAAGTTATCAGCGAGACAGAGGCAGGAAATCTACTAGACGAAGAACTCAAAAAGAAGATAGCTTTAGCTCGTCAGTTACTTCCTAACTTCGATAGTTATTCACCGGAGTTAAAGAAGCACGTAGTATCTAGTGTATATCGAGGTTCTTTAAGCGGTAGTCCAAAAACCTTAGAGCTTCTCCGGCAAGGTAATTTTACCGCAGCAGCTAAAGAGTTTTTGGATAATGATGAGTACCGACGTTCACTAGACGAGAAAACTGGAGTTGCCCCTAGAATGCAGGCAGTAGCGGAAGCTATGTCTAAAGAAAAAGGAAGTACCCATGGATAATCTTAAAGATACCCAAAGAACTTCAGACAATTCTGAAGAGTCTATTGTAGATAAGATTCTAAATCTATTCAGTTTTAGTGGGGCAGAGGACGATCAACCTACAGGCCAGATGAAACGTAATGCTCCTTCTGAGCAGCAGGACATGCCTTTACCTACGCCTCGGCCTATTATGCCTACAGAGCAATCTGAGAATCCTATGCCGATCCCAGAGCCTCGTCCAATTCAAAGGGCCGAGGGAGGCTCAGTAAGTCAAGAGAAAAATGATCCCCCTCCTGGATCAACTCCCGAAGAAGTTGCAGACGATATCCCTGCATATTTATCAGAAGGAGAGTACGTACTCCCTGCTAATGTTGTCAAATATTATGGCATTGCAAATATCAAGCGAATGCACGACATTGCCTTAGCTCAACTACAAAGCCTGGAAGATACCGGGGTAATCGAGAATGTAGACGAGAACGGTAAAGTTGAGAAGGATGGAGACAAAGAAACTAAGGTCCTAATGGATCGTCTTAATGGTGGACCTAAAGAGGCCAAGGGTACTTCAATTTCCGTAATTATTCCTGAAGGCTTTAATGCAGGCGGAGGGGTCGGTGAATCAGAAGAAGACGGCATGGAAGGTTTTGGGTTAGAGGGAGGCATGGATCAAGGGCTTGACCCCTCTCCCCCTGGTTCAGAGCCTTCTCCGGGAACCTCTACGCGAAATAAAGCTGACAAAGAGCTACAAGAGACTTTAGATAACAGAGGTTTTATGGAAAGACTTTCTGACGCTGCGTATGAATTTACTCAGCCGTCAAGTAAAGACTCTATGCCCGGTGTTTTAAGCGGTCTTATGGGCATGACTCCGGTAGGTGCAGCCGCTGCTGTTATATCCGGTATTGCAGATAAACTTGCTGACGCAGGGTATGATGTTAAACAAGAAGACACTCCAGGCCCTGAAGGAGGCTTAGGAGAGGAGCAGGAAAAAGGTATTATGTCCCCTGGTGAAGACGCCACTAAAATTACTACTGCACAAGACCAATATGCTCCTGAGGGCTACGTATATGTCCCTGGCGTAGGGTATCGTCGTAAAATTAATCCAGAATCTGCTGTTGACCTTCGTAAAGGCGGCGGCTTAATGTCCTACTAAAATACTTTAGAGGACTTCTAAGGGCTACTCTTTACCCCTACTAATTCTGGTAGGCTACTGGAGACCCCCAACACTCGGAGAGAACTACTAATGTTAATGGAAAACCAAGACAACCAAGTCACCCCTGAAGAGATGACTGAAGAAGAACAAGCCGAAGCAGCTAAAGTAGCTCAAATGTCGAATAAAGAACGGCGTAGGTACGAAGACGAAAAAATGCTAGAGGAGCACGAGAAAAGTAAGACCGTTTCAGAAGAGACCTCAGAAGAAGCTGAAGAGTCTCCGGAAGAGTCTCCAGAAGAAGCTACTTTCAAAAAGCGTTATGGTGATCTACGACGACATCAACAACAGCAGCAACAAGAATATAAGACAGAGCTAAAGAAACTTCAAGAGCAAGTAGAGTCTTTAACTAAAGCTCAGATGAAGCTACCTAAGACAGACGAAGAGGTAGACGCCTGGTACAAAGAGTACCCTGACGTTGCAGGTATTGTTGAAACAATCGCGGCTAAGAAGCTCCAAGAATCTCAGCCTAATATCGAGAAGGCTCAAGAACGCCTAGATCAACTTGAACGTAGTATTGCTCAGAAGAAAGCTGAAGAAACTCTAAAAGATCTTCATCCAGATTTTGAGGAGCTACGAGGTAACAAAGACTTCCATGAGTGGGCTTCAGTACAACCTGAGATGATTCAGAAGGCTTTGTATGATTCGGATACTTTAGACCCTATTGCTGCTGGTAAAGCTATTACTTTATTTAAAGTAGAGACAGGTCAAAGCGAAGCTAAGAAGTCTTCAAAGAAAGTTGCACAGAAAGTAGCTTCCTCAGGACGCTCAAGTGCTCCTGAAGATACTAAGGCTACTTGGTCTGAGAGCAAAGTAGATTCTATGACAGCTTTAGATTTTGAAAAGTACGAGGCAGAAATTAGTGATGCTATCCGAAGCGGTAAATTTATTTACGATATTTCTGGTGCAGCACGTTAAAAAGTTCTTGACATGCTTTTTATAGCATGATATACTACTCAAATAAATGAGTATAAGAAGCTCCTTTTAAATTTATAGGCTACCTTCTTATACTCGTTACCCTTACCCCCTTATACACACATATATTTTTTGTAAGCTGACTTATAGCTTTCAACTACCTGAACACTATGGCCGGATTGGTATTTTTTACCTCATATCCTTACCCTGAAGTTGCTCAGCCTTGAAATGTCACACGTTAGCTCTTTTCCGCACTAAATGAAAGGAGTCATTAAAATGGCGTTTAAAAGTGCGGCAGGTCATGGTAACTTACCTAACGGTAACTTTAGTCCTGTCATTTATTCCAAGAAAGTTCAGAGTGCTTTTCGCAAATCAGCGATCTGCGAAGATATTACTAACAACGATTACTTTGGCGAAATTGCTAACATGGGCGATAGCGTCAAGATCATCAAAGAGCCAGAAATCTCAGTTTCTCCATATTCTCGGGGTACTCAGGTTGTTGCTCAAGACCTCCAAGACGACGACTTCACTCTCGTTATTGATCAGTCCAACTACTTTGCTTTCAAGATCGACGACATCGAAGAGGCTCACAGCCACGTAAACTTTGAGTCCCTTGCTTCTGATCGTGCAGGGTATCGCTTGAAAGATCAGTTTGACCAAGAAATCCTTGGTTATATGTCTGGCTTTAAGCAGGCTGCTCTTCATGCCAACGCCAGCCAAGCTCGGGTTGCTGCCGACAAGTCCGGTACTGATCCTGTTGTTGTTGCTGACGACGGTTTGTTGACTTCTATGAAGATTGCTAAAGGAACTTTCGCAGGTTCCGCTTCTACTGACTCCGTTGCAGTTGGTGCGAATGCTTCTGCGGTATCTCCTTTGACGGTTATGAATCGTATGGCTCGTCTTCTGGACCAACAGAATGTTGACCGTGACGGTCGCTGGATCGTTGTTGACCCAGTGTTCGTTGAATTGCTGAACGATGAAAACAGCAAGCTTCTCAGCAATGACTTTGCTGGTCGTCAAGATGCTGGTGACATCCTTCGTAATGGTCGTGTTGTTGACGGCTTGATCCGAGGTTTCCGGGTGTATGTCTCGAACAACCTGCCTATTATCGGTACTGGCCCAGGTACGGCTGCTACTGGTGGTTCTTCAACTAACTACGGTGCAATCTTGGCTGGTCACGACTCGGCTGTTGCTACTGCTGAGCAGATCAACAAAGTTGAATCTTACCGTGACACCGACAGCTTTGCTGATGTTGTTCGTGGTATGCACTTGTACGGTCGCAAGATCCTTCGTCCAGAAGCTCTTGTTCGTGCCGTATACAACACCTACGAATAAGGGAGTATTGAAACATGGCTTTTGATATTGCTAATGGTGGTACAATTAACCACCGCTCTCGTATGGGCATCAACGCTCCTTATGCAGTTGAGTTCGTCCTTGATTGGGCCGACGCTTTGACTACTAAAGGTTCGGCTCTTGCTGCTTCTGACGTGTTCAGCGTTATCAACGTCCCTGCTAACACTTTGTTGCATGGCGTGGTTGCTGAAGTTATGGTTGTTGGTGATGCCTCTGCTGCCACCATTGACGTTGACGTTGCTGAAGGTGACTCGTTCATCGACGGTGCGAACATCATCGCTTCAACCGGTTACGCAGCCTTCGGCACAAACGGCTTGGCTCCTTTTGGCGCTAACACTGTTGTCAACGCTACTGCTGACACGGTAGACGTTAAGATTGCTACTCTTTCCGGTACTCTTACTTCCGGTAAAGTTCGCGTTGTTGCGTTTATGACAGATATTGCTGAGATCCCTGGTCCAGCTTCTGTCGCTCGTGACGTTGCTTAAGTCTATCCTCAAGCACTCGTAAAATACCAAGACTGATGGGAGGGCCTTAAACGGGCCTTCCCGTTACTTGTATCTAACTAAGGATATTTATACTTATGTCAACGACATTTCTTACTTTAGTAAACACGGTGCTAAACTCTTTCGGTCAAGTTAATCTTACCGTAGACGAGTTCAACACTGCCCGAGGGTTTCATGCTCAAGTAAAAAATGCCGTTAATCTTGCAATCCAAGAATTAAATCAGCAGCAATTTGAGTGGCCGTTTAATCATCAAACGGCTTCAGTTACTTTAACTCCTGGAACTTCTGTGTATTCTTTTCCTGATACGTTAAAGATCGCAGATATGACTACATTCAGGATTGCCAAGGATGACTCATTAAATGTCAATGCCTCTCTACTGACTGAGATTGATTACAATACTTACTTATCTCAGTTCTTTGTAGACGAATCTAATAGTGGCGAGGCGGGACGAGATACCCCTACTAAAGTGTATCGAACAAAGACTACAAGCTTTGGAGTGTATCCTTCTCCTGACAAAGCTTACGTAATGTCTTATGATTATTTTCAGTACCCAGTAGACTTAGTAAACCATGGTGATCTCTTGTCGATCCCAGACGCCTACGTAAATGTAATTATTACCGGAGCGTCTAAGTATTGCCATGAGTTTCGAGATAATGATCAGATGGTAGCATACAACGACCAGAAGTTCAAAACTGGTATTGAGAAAATGCGTACACTTCTTATCAATCGCCATACACGAGTCAGAGACACCCGAGTATCCCGAGTAGTCCGAAGCGTCCCTGGGGATCTCTAAATGGCTGACGGTTTACGTGACCAAACAATAATCACCAAAGGGGGTCTTTATACTAATGAAGATCCTCTTACGTTAGCCAAGGACTTCCCTGGAAGTGCTCAGAGGCTCTTGAACTTTGAGGTGTCTCAGTTCGGAGGTTATCGGCGTCTTAGCGGTTATACTTATTACGACTCGAATAACCCTACAGTTCCTGGTGCGGGTCCTTTGCTCGGTATCTGGATTCACAATGACACCGTATATGCGGCCCGCAGGAATGTTTCAGACGCTACTTCGGCTACCTTAGCTGTTGGTGCAGTAGCAGTTACAGCAGGCTCAGTTAGTGTCACAGTGACTCAGGCATCTCATGGGGTCCTTGTAGGCGAAAAAGTAACCTTTAGTAATCTTGAAGCTTCTGTAGGTGGTCTACCTCTTAATGATACTGAGTTTACTGTAGCCTCTGCTGATACTAACACGTTTGTATTTGCAGCTAGTGCAGCAGCCTCTAGTACGACTACGAGTACCTCTAGCACTGCTACTTACACTGTCAGCCGATATTACTCAATCTATAAGCACGTAGCAGGGGTAGGATGGTATAACGAGTCTACCGCAGGAGGTTTTGTAGAACGCAAGGCTACTGGAGTAGGTAAACTACGTTTTACAGAACACAGCTTTACAGGTAGTGAAGTTCATATTTTGGTAGACGGTGTTAATCGTCCTATTAGACATAATGGTGCAGTATTTATTGAAGTGTATGATCGTCAAGGTACTGCGTCTCTTGAAACTCATGCCCAGCTATCTGATCCTTTCAGTTACAATAACTCTACTCCTACTCTTGTAACAGTGTCCCACACTAATCACTCTTTAGCTGTAGGTGATACTGTCCGATTCTCTAATGTCAATGTAAATATTGGCAATATTGATATTAATAATACAGACTTTACAGTAACTGCTAAGAACAGTGATGACGAGTACGTATTCGGCTTAGGAGCTACAGGTACAGGAGCAAGTCAGAATAACGTAGGCGGATCTACTGTAAACTGGTTTTATACGTATACAGCTACATTAAATCGAGATCACGACACAGCTTCTCTAGTAACTGACTTTGCAAATCATACTTTCTTCGCTGGTATGTCTGCTTTGCCTAACATCCTGACTTTCAGCGAACCTAACAGTGACCTTCTTTATACTGTTGCAGGTGGCGCAGGATCAATCAACGTAGGGTTCCCTATTACAGGCTTAGCTAAGTTTCGAGATACTCTATACGTCTTTGGTCGTGACAAGATTAAGAAGATAACAGGTAAAGCTAGTTCTGACTTTGTTCTCTCAGAAGTTACCAATAACATTGGGTGTATTGCTGCTGACAGTATAATTGAGATTGGAGGAGACGTACTCTTCCTAGCCTCAGATGGTATCAGGCCGATTCAAGGTACTGCTAGGATTGGCGACATTGAACTCCAAACAGTCTCTAAGCCTATTCAGCAGATCTTACAGTCCTTACCGTCTAATTACGACTTAACAATTATGTCCTCTGTAGTAATCCGAGGCAAGTCACAGTTCCGCTATTTCTTCCCGACACCCTCAGGAGCACAGGATGACTCTTATGGAATTATTGGGGGTCTACGTTTTGCAGACTCAAGGGTTGGCTGGGAGTTTGGAGAACTCTTAGGGATTCGCTCGGTAGTAGCTGCATCTGACTTAGTAAATAATGTAGAGCTAGTAGTACATGGAGACACTCAAGGAAACGTGTTCAAGCAGGAAACTGGTAACAGCTTTAATGGGTCTGATATTATCTCGGTTTATGCTACTCCGTTTTACTTCTTTGACTCTACTGAGCGTAATAAAGATGTTCGAGAGCTGTCCATTTACACAAGGCCCGAGGGATCTTCTCAGTTCAACTTAGCAATTTATTATAACTGGGACGACCCTAATAAATTTAACCCTTCTTCTTACGGGTTATCTACTGCGGGTTCTGTATTGCGCTATGACACTACTGGAGGGACTTACGGAAGTTCTTTTACTTTTGGAGGCAGTAGTAGTCCTGTATTGTCAGTAAACTTTGCAGAAGGGGGCGGACGCTCCTTTAGTTTTGTTATAACCTCAGTAGGTACGGATGCACCTTACAGCATTCAAGGTTGGGGCATTAAGTATTTAGATAAAGGGTATAAGTAAATGGCAGGTTATACACGTCAATCCTCTGCACAAGTCTTAACAGGCGAAGTAGTCCGAGCAGCACCGTTGAATGCTGAATTTAATCAGGTTCAATCAGCTTTTAACTCTACTACAGGCCATACTCACTCTGGGGGTGCAGGGGAAGGAGCAATCATTGATCGGATCGGGGATACTAATCAGTATAACCTTGTGTTCGTCAATAACACTCTTAACGAAATTGAGTTTTTTACTGACGTAACTTCAGTCCCTGTAAAGCAGTTTAGTGTAGCTGATGGGGTTGTTAAGCCTGCTGTAACTAATGATTTAGACTTAGGAAGTTCCTCGAATAAATTTAAAGACCTTTACATCGATGGGACAGCATACTTAACTACAGTAGATATGGACGGAGGCACTATTGATAATGCTGTCATTGGTAGTGTTACTCCTGCTGTAGGTACTTTTACGACAGTCAATGCTTCCTCAGTAGTCTCTTCAGGAGGCATCACTTTTGGGGATGCTACGGTACAAACTTCAGCGGCTGAGAAAGGTGATACAGGAACTGTTGAGGCTGCTGCTGATGGTACTGCTGCACTCCCTTCAATTTCGTTCACGTCCGACCAAGATACCGGACTATTCCGAGACGGCTCAGGAACTGTTAAAGTAACCTCAGATGGCACAGAAGAACTTACGCTTCTCCGGTCGTCTCAAGCACAAGCCGAGGCAGGTACAAATAACTCAGTTATGATGACGCCTCTTAGGACTGCTCAGGCTATTCAAGAGCTAAGCCCTAACAATGCAATACCTCTGGCCTTTGTCGGATTTCTATAGGAAAAAAGGAATATATAAATTATGACAGCCCCTAACGCATTAAATCCTACCACGCTCACCTTGAGTAACGCCAAAGCGGCCTTGACAACCTCCCCTGCTGTTTTGATTGCTAATGCTGCCGCGTCAGGTAAGGTGATTAAGATTACTGCACTAAAACTTAGTAACATCCATGCCTCTGCTGACGCTACGTATACCGTAACAGTCAACTCAGCGGCTGCTGGCTCAGGAACAGACTATAGTTATGGAACTTCTCAGGTGCTCCCTAACAAGGCTAGTATCGAATTGGCCAGCGAGGGTAGCCCTATTGTTCTCTTAGAAGATGAGAGTCTTAAGGTCAGTTCTGGTGTAGCAAGTACCGTTGATGTCGTTGCAGCATATGGTGAATTGAGCTAATGGTTAGGCATATTGGTTTTGATCCTACTGTTACGCCTACCTTTTACGCCTCAACCTTCAGCGTCGATCAGATGCGCGAAGGATTGGAGGCAGGGACATGGGGGGTTGTGCCAAATTCTACATGGAGTCCGGCATACCGAGGCGGGGATATACAACTTACAAACGGTAATACAACGGCGTCTGTTTATCAAAACACAGACTGGGCGAATAACTCTGTTGCTTCTGTAACGTCCCATACAGTTGGAAAACACTACTTTGAAGGAGTTGTAAGCGGCAACCCTGGCAGTGGTTACATGAGAATCGGCGTTGCTCAAAATCAAGGGTCAAGTTTTAATACTACCATACAGTCTAATCGTATGGGGGTTTGGGGTTCTGGTGTCCCCGCTTACGCAAATAAATCTGAAAGTAACTCAGAAACAAACACTGGAGAAGTTAGTGACGGCTCTCAAACACACTCAGATGGAGATGTGTTTATGTGGGCATTTGATATAGATAACGCTCGTGCCTACTTTGGACGTAACGGTACTTGGGACTTATCTTTTGATCCTGTGAACTCAACTGGTGGATATGACATGAGCAGTCTGTCAGGCTATGTTTATGGTTATCCGTGGCACATTATTTATCAACACCTTGATATAGGCGATTCGTTTACTTTGAGAGATGTTTCGTCAGTGCAATACCTCCCATCCGGCTACTCTTACTGGGGCTAACAAAGTGGACATAAACCCTTACCTTATCTGGAATATCCTACTAAGCCTAGTGATTACTCCGGCACTCCTAGCCTACAGATCCTTTAAGTCTGACACCCGCGAAGACTTAAAGAGTATCAAGGACATCTTAAGTAAAACTCGGGAAGACTACGCAACTCGATCAGAACTTAGGGATGGCATGGATAAAGTCATGGCTGCATTACATCGACTTGAAGATAAACTAGACAGGGCCTTAAATTCTTCAAATAACGGTAAGGATACTTAATACAATGGCTACTAATGCAGAGTTACAGCAGGCTCTTAGAGACGCCACAGGTTACTCAGGAGCTTTTGGAGGAGGTGCCTATGGGGACTTTATCCGAGGAGCTTCCGGGGAGGTTCAGAGAGCCTCTGACCTAGTACACTCTAACTACGGGACTGGGTACGGGCTAAGTCAGCAACAAGGATTTACAGGTTACACTCCTACGTCAGCCTCTACGAATCCTCAGCTTACCTACGAACAAGCTCAAGGTCTTATGTCTCCTATTCAGACGAGTATCGGGACAGCGGCTCAAGGCAGTCCTAGCACTCTTTTTGGAGGCCAAGCAGGTCTTATGTCAGGCCAGGAGAGTCTTATGACGGGCCAAGCAGGGCTTACGGAAGGTCAGGCGGGCCTTGCAGCTAATCAAGCAGGTCTTGCAGCTAATCAAGGTGTATTACAGAAAGGTCAGCAGGGTATTTCTAGTTCTATCGGTGCTCCGGTAGAGGGTCAGCCTACTAATTTATTTGCAGGTCAACAGGGTCTTATGACGGGTCAGCAAGGATTAGGTACTCAGATTACTGGAGTAGGTCAAGACATCTCAGGTGTTCGAGGTGATATTACAGCACTAGAGCAGGCTGCGGCTAATTATCAACGGGAAGCTGAGCGCCAACGAACCCTCATGCAGCAGGCAGGCGTTACAGGGCGAGAGCAGTTATCTCGTGAAGTAGGGGAAGTAGGAGGCCAAGCTAACCAACTCCTAGAACAGCAGGCTCGTCAAGCCCCTCTAGGCGGACTCATGGGAGGTCCTATGGCTCCTCAATTCGCTCCAGCGGCTCAGGCAGCTTCTCAGTTTGCTCAGACACAAGGCTTTGGTAGTTTCCAACAGCCTAGAGCTACTTCGGCTACCCCTCAGACTACAGGGACCACTCAGCCCGTAACCTCTCCCATGGGTCCTGCATCTCAAGATCCTCGTGATGCTTTCGTATCCTTCTTGGATGGCATCTCCGCACCTAACACAATGAACGGCACTCCGGTTTAAAGGGAATATAGAACTATGGCAGACGGCGGCGAGCTTCAGGAACAGCAGATGATGGAAGACAGGAGAAACCGGACAGGTATCTTTGCGGACCAGACTACTCAAGATACTCAAGATACTACAGATACGCCTACGTATGTTTCTACAGAAGACCTAGAGAAGTCCTTAGCAGCTTATACCGACCCCACGACTAACAAGGTTCTCCCCTCATTAGCAGGAGGAGATATCGGGGAGGATTATGATGTAGCTTCTATTTTAAATTCTGCTAAGACAGCTACGAGTGTAAATGACCCTTCTTACATAGCTTTACAAGCTTTAACCGATAACTTAGAAAAACGTAGTACGACACGCGATGCAGGCTTCTTAGGAACCTTTGATGATCCTCGTGATGCTGATAATTTCTTATCTGCCAAAGGTTCTACTGAGAGTTACGTAGACGCTTACGGCCAGACAACTCCTACGGGTGTTCAAGCAGACCTAGCCGTTAATCCAGTTCTTCCAGAAGGTACTGAGTTAAAACTTAAGCGCCTTCAAGCTAAACCTGGGGAATTTATGGATTCTTCGGCATATCAGACAGATCCTCGGGGTATGCAGATTGCTGCTGCACAAGCCAAGGCCCCTGATGTTGTGGGTATGCCTACTAAGACTGCCTCGGCTTCTTACGATGCTTCGACTGTATCAGATAAACTTCAAGAGGGTCAAGTCGCTAAGGAAGCTACTGTAGCAGGTCAACTTGAAGGGCTTATGAAGCAGTTTGAAGGGGGTGAAGTCCCTGCCTTTGCTTCTGGTGCTATGCGCTCTGCTCAGCAGATGTTAGCCTCTCGTGGTCTAGGGGCTTCTTCGATGGCAGGGGAAGCTATTGTCCAGGCTGCTATGGAGTCCTCTATACCTATCGCTGCTGCTGATGCTGCTACTTATGCCAGCATGGGTGAGCTAAACTTCAGGACACAAGCCCAAGCCCTTTTCAACGACCAAGCGGCTCAGAATGCTTCTAAGCAGTTCAATGCACAGAGCAAGCAGCAGAATGATCAATTCTTCTCAGAGCTATTTAACTCTACGGCGCGATTTAACTCGGCTCAGAAAACAGCAGTAGATCAGTTCAATGCAGGACAGACCAACGTAACAAACCAGTTCAACTCAGAACTAGCTTCTCAGCGTGAGCAGTTTAACATGAAGAATCGGCTCATAGTAGACCAAGCAAACGTAGAGTATCGTAGGCATATCAACACTGCTAACACTGCTCTAGCTAATGCAGAAGCAGAGTATAACTCTCGTAATCTATTTAACATCAGCCAAACAGCAATGGCCAATACTCTTCAACAACACCGAGACGACCTGAACTATGCTCGGGTAAACGCTCTAAATGAACAACAATATAAGTACAATTTAGCTCTTGCTTCTTATGCGTTTGACAAAAACTTAGACTTATCTCAGGATATAGCTGTTGGAGGCGTACTAATGGACGTAGGAGGCGCAGTCGTTGACGCCATTTGGAAATCAAAGGACTAATTAAAAATGATGGATGTATTTGGTACTATCGCTAAAACCGTAGTAGGCTCAGGAGTAGAGGGGCTATTTGGAGGAGGGGGTAAGCAGAATACTGCGACTCAACTTCAAATGAAACCTAAGAAGCATCAAGGACTTATGGGAGTTCCTGGAGTAACTGGGACCACTACTACCGCTCCTTCGGCAGCTTCTAGCGTAGGGCAGATCTCTAGTCTTATGTCTAAACATGAAAACATTATGAACTCTATTAAAACGCCAGTATAAGGTTACTTAATACTATGTCCGACGTAGATCAGCCTCAAGAGAACTCTCCGGTATTCAACGGTCCTATTGCGGGGTCTTCATTGACTCAAGAATTAGGCGCTCACCCTAGCGAACAACCCCCAATCCATGTAGACCCTTCTGAGGCGTATCAAGAAGTTGCTGATCGCTTAGTATCTAAAGCAGCTTTCAAGCGTCTAGCAGTCTCAGCAGAGCTAGGTATTCCTGTAGAACTTACGACGCGAGCTATCGTGTACTCAGGGTGGGCTGAGGGTTACTATACTATCGACACGATGTACTTGATCTATGGGCCTATCTTAGAGTTAGCTACGACTCTCCTAGATGAAGCCGGTATCGACTATATTGCACTGGCTAATCGTAATGAAGATGACGACCTTGAGAGTGCTATGGAACTCCTTAGAGAAGCCCGGGGCGATAACATAACCGAGGACGAGGTAGCTACAGAAGAAACAGAGTTTGAACAATTAGAGGAAGCCCCTGAGGAAGAGCAAATGCCTACAGGCGGATTGATGGGAGTACCTATGTAATGGCTTTTTTCTCACCGGGAGTAATTATCGGAGCAATGGGTAGTATCTCGGGCCAAATTGACGAGGCTCGTGAGGAAAACAAAAAACTTGCTGAGGATTATAAGAAGAAAGCTGAGGCTGCTTTTGGAGTAGTTAAGGAACAAGCTAGAGCACGTAAGGTATCCGATCAAGAATTTATGAGTGTTACTGAAAGAGTAATGTCTCAAACTAAGGCAGGGAAAGCGAGTCTTGCTAAGATGACTCCTTATCAAAAAATACAGGCAGGCCAGGAAATTTCAAAAACACAAAAGAATAATCCTAATGTCAGGCCTTCTGTCATAGCTAATCGAATAGTAACCAAATACAATAAGGACCCTTCAATCTTCGGAAAAATCTCAGATGAGGGTACTCAAGGTATCCCTAAGAAGGAAAGCACTTTCATGGATAACTTTAAGGGTGCTTTAGTAGGTAGTGCTTCTAAGGAAGATACTGTTAGAAGTATGGTTCCTGAGAGTATGCAGCAGCAAGTTTTAGCAGCTATGAGAGGACAAGAAGCTTCCCCTAGAGGTACAACAGGTCCTGGAGCAGGCTTGAATAGGCTTTCACGGTATCTTAGCGCTACTGAGGCTTCTAAGATATTCGATAGCACTATTGAAAGTATTGTAGGGTCAGACGTACTTGTAATAGACGCTAACGGCGAGCCAAACGTCCAGGCGACTTTAGAACAGTTGTCTAGCGACGGCAATAATAAAAATAATAAGCCTCTTATAAATGCAGTAAATTCTATTATGACTATGAAGTCTCTTAATATGCCTGTTACAGAAGCTAATTTATCTAAGATTGTAGACTACGCAAAAGGATTGGGTAACATTCAAAGCTTGACGCCTGAGGATAGACGAATGATCTCCGAAGGTCGGATTGAGGATGTTATCAAAAAGTATAAATCAGAAAAGCCTGGAGTTCCTCAGAAGGACGGAAAAGGTCAAGGAGACACAGGGAGTCCTAGTAATACAGGTACTGAAAAAATATATACTAGGAAGGAGGTCGTTGCGACAGAAGATCCAACCATATGGAAAGTAAAAGGTTCTAATCCTCCTATATTAGTTAAGCAAAAGTTTAGCAAAGACAGAGGCATGTTTTTTGAATAAAGGGCTATATTAAAATGGCTACAATAAAAGAAGAAGAAGGTACAGAGAACAAAGATAAAGAAGTATCTCTTTACAGCCTTAAAGATAACGATGACCATATAAACGCCTTAATAAAGTTCTATGGAGATAGAGGGCAATCTTTTGACACTGCTGAAGAGTACCTAGACGAATTTATGTCTGAGTACAGGTTTATCCATACAAACACTTACGGCACTTCTCGCTTCGTAAATTATCTGGAAGACCTACCGGAGGACAAAGAAAGCCAGGAGTACCTAAAGAAATTAGGGAAACTATACCATACCATTGACACTGAGGTTGATCAAGTATTTGGAGATAACACTTCACTAGGAGACAAAGCCGCCGCAGTAGGTCAATATGCACTCTACTCTATTACTGATCCTGTGAACATCGCCGCTACTATTTTAGGTGCTACAGGTATCGGAGCAGGTGCTGGTGCAGCCCTTAAAGCAGGTGCAACAGGACTATCTCGGACGGCCATTAAGACATTTGTAAATAAAGCCCTGGCAAATAAGGTAGCTCGCTCTGCTGCTGTAGGTGCTGCCGTAGAAGCCCCTATTGCTACTTACCAAGAAGCTGAGCTACAAGAAGCTGAGCAAGAGATGCAGCTACGCAAAGGATTTGACTGGGGAGATCTCGCTACTTCCGTGGCTATTCGTTCAGGAACAGCAGGAGCCTTCGGAGCTGCTGGTCAAGCTATTCTAGGTAAGTCTGGGCCCAAGTCCAAAGACGTTATCAAGGAGATGCAAGAGAACTTTGAGAAGTCTACAACTCAAGGAAAGGCAGGAAGTACCAACACACTAGCAGAAGCAGTAGATGAGGTAAAGGACTTAAATACTGAAGGTATTTATGTAAAAGCTATTGATACTCCTGAGAGCATTTCAAAAGACTATGATGATGTAGGATTTATTCGGAACAATCAGGTTGACGGTAAGGTAACGGTAAGATACTTAGCTAAGGACTCCGCCGTCAACAAAGATCCTAATATACCTTCCGTTAAAGAAATTGACTACGACATTAAAGACCTTAAGGCTCTTACGGCAGTTGAGGCTGATAATGAGATTAAAAGGTACATTAAAGAAAGCGGAAAGTTCTTCGATCAAGATAAGGTCAGACAAGGTAAAGACTTCTTCAAGAACAAGGCAAAAGAAGCCGGAATCTCTGAAGAAGAAACTCGTCAGATGTTTGAGGTTTTGACTGACACAGACATGATCAGCAGAGTGTACTCCACTCTTCAAGACCTAGTAGTCAAGGACCCCAGCCTATCTCGTAAAGTAGACTTACGCTCTCGTACTACAGAAATAGGAGCCTCCATCCTTGACGGGGTTAATCCCGAGGACCTTCCTGAGGATCTTGTAAAATCCTTAGCGTCTAATAACATTGAGCTATCTGACTTAGCCGACTTCATTCGCGCAGACGCCAGCCTAGCAGGTACTAAACTTGTTCAGTCTCAAAAGATCTCCCCAAGTATGTTGGCACGTCTAGCAAGTCCTGGGGAAGCATTAGGCGTTACCGCAGGAAAGGCTGAGGATGTCCTAAAGACGCCTGAGATGCGCTCTAAACTTCGTGTTATATCTCAGCAACGCGCAGAAGAACGTAAGGCCGCAGGTCGTCTCGGAGTAGGTGTGGATATCTGGCGTTCTTTCATGGTTACTCAACCTGCCACTACGGCTCGAAACGTCCTCGGCTCTCTAGCCCGACTTCCGGGGGAGGCTGGGTATACTGCTCTTAACAACTATATCACTAAAACCTCTGGGGATATTCTAGGATATACCAGACCTGAACAGTTATCCAGTAAAGACACTTTAGGTATATGGAAAGCTTTGAGGGACTCTACGTCTACTGAAGACTTAGCTAAAATACTTGCAGGTAAATATGATGAGGTAGAGCGTTTAATCTTTCAAGTATTTGACGACCAATTAGGACGAGAGCCTGACAGTATAGTCGGAAAAGCATTCAACAAAGCCTCTCGCATATTCAACACGTTAAACTCAATTCAAGATAGGGCCTTTAAAACGGCGGGCTTTATGGCGGAACTAGACAACCAAGTAAAGCTAAAACGTAATAGAGGTGCTATGTCTAAAGCTGACGTAGACAAATTTGACTCTATTGAGAAGGTTATCCGAGGCAACCGATTTGACTTGATAGACGATGAGATGGTGTCTAAAAGTATTCAGGCAGCGTATAGACTAACTTATCAATCTCGCAGAGCAGGGGACGATCTCCCTATTTTTAGTACAGGCATCAATAATCTTCAGAGATTTCTCAATAGTTATCCCGCTATTAAGCTTGTTATGCCTTTCCCGAATTTTCTTATTAACGCCTTGGTGTACACTGTTAATAGGTCCGGTCTTGGTATCATAAAAGCAGGTAAAGGGGCTGTAAAAGTACGAGCAGCAAAAAAGAAAGGTGCAAAAGACGCCCTAGAAAAACGTGCTGAACTCAGTGAAATAAGTGCTGAAATGACTGAACTTCTTGGGAGTAAACCTAAAGGAGCAGAAGGTAAAGCGCAAGTAAAAGCCCGTATAGCTGAACTTGAGGGTAAAGCTGATATTATAACTAAAGAGTTTCTAGGCAGGGAAAAGGCCCTTGAAGAAGTATCTAGAGGTGTAGCAGAGACTGCTGAAGGTCTTGCTCTTCTATCGGCGGCGTATGCGTTAAAGCAATACTCTGGCGATGGTACTATATACGGCTTGGAAGGAAAAGACGGAAGTATAGTGGATACTAAGCCTATGTTTCCTTTGTCTGCATATATGTTTTTAGCAGACACGGCTGAAATGTTTATTAAAGGTAAACCTGCCAGAGAAACTTTTTCTAGGGATTTAGGGGAGTTTCTAGGAGGACCTTCGTTACGAGGGAGTCCAGGCCGAGTTATTGACACAATATCTGACACTTTCTACCAGATGACAGATGGGGACTCTGATCCTGAAGCGTTTGAGAAACTAGGGGCCGTAGTAGGGTCCATGTTAGGTCATGTTGCTGCCCCGTTTACGACTCCCCTAAGACCTATTCAGGATGTTATTAAAACTGTTGGAGACGGTGAATCACGAGAGTTTACAGACCGTAGGCAGCAGAAGGGTGTCTTAGGTTCTGAGTTTGCAGAGTTTAATCCCTTTATGTCTTCGGCGATTGATGAATTTGCTAAGTCGTTGATCCAAGGAACTCCCGCAGAACCTTACGTGTTCTCAGACGTTCCTGAGAAGTATATGCCGACTCAAGTGGGTGTAGCTAAAGGTCCTTTACTTCCTATTACTAAGCAGGTTATCGGCTTTAACGTGTCTCGAAATAAGGGACCAGTTATGAAGGAGATCAATAACCTCGGTATGGATAAGAGAATTGTAGAGTTCCGATCTAACTCTCCTGAATACGATAATATAGCTAATGGGTTGTTAGCTATTGCAGAAGGGGACTTGGTACTACAGGAGATTAGCTCAGAAGAATATAAAAATATGTCTGATAAGGATAAGCGGGACAGGCTACGATCCTACTACCGAGGGTCCAATAGATCTGCTGTTCCTAGTAACCTCCTTAAGCCCCTAGATAAAGTTAATAGGATCAGGGGATCAAAAACTCATACCAATCTCAAAGACATTACCAAGACTATGCTAGAAAATGAGTTCCCTGTATTGGCTGAATTTAAGAAGTACAAGGATATTCCTTCTGCTAAAAGAGCTAAAGCCATCAATTACCTTAGAAAATCAGGCATAGAAGGCTTAGACATTCTGCTAAAATACCAAGATGAGAAAGAGTCTCCTGAGTATGCCGAGAGACTTTCTACCAGTATGGAGATAGTTAAGAAGGTCTATGAAGCTCAGGAGAGAGGTGTTAAAGCAGACCTCTTGCAGTTTACTAGGAGAGCAGCACAGCTAGGACAATAATAAAATGTTTGGATTACCTTTAGAAATAATCACCTTGTTATTCTCAACAATCCTGGGCGGTGTCATGTCGATCTGGGGGCAAAGCTTACATGCCTCAGCAGAACGCACAAAGATGCAAATCTCAGCTATGGCGGAACAAGGAAAGCAGGCTAACTTAGTACGCCAACACGGTATGAGGGATAAGCATTTTGCATGGACTCGGAGAATCATTGCACTAACTGCTGTGTTCTCAATTATCCTGCTGCCTAAAATAGCTGCCTTGATATACATAGGTACTCCCTGGGTTGTTACTGTAGGGTACTTAGAACTTCAAGGCGGCTTCTGGAACTGGTTATTCGGTCCTGAAGAGGTTGTGGAATGGAAGTCCTTTACAGGATTTGTCATCACTCCTCTCGATACTAACTTAGTAGCTGCCATAACCGGACTTTACTTTGGTGCGGGATTTAGTAAGCGGTAGTGTCTATATTTTAGCTCTTATAAAGAAGAAGCCCCCTCTAGGATTGATTACCTAGTAGGGGGTTTTTAGTTTCGACATCAGCAGTATCAAAGTACCCTAGATCACGTCTCAGGACCCTTAGGTAATTTAGTCATAATACCGCTATCTAAGAAACAAATAATCCCAGGGCGTCCTGGAGAGATCGTTCCTGCCGACCACATATTACTTTCCTTGTTAGCGTAGACCACAATGATAATCCCTCCCCTCTCAGAGAATCCTGAGAAGATGGGTACTTGCCCTTGCTTGTCCTGTAGTCGCTGAGTAACGGAAGGAATACTCCCGCACTGCGTAGGAGTCTTAGCGTATGCTGAGGACACTCCGAGGTATGATAGGAAAGCAATTAAGGCAAATGTTAATTTAGTCTTCATTTTGTGTAAGCTCCTTCCAGCTATAAGGGTATAATTCAGATAGTATATCATTCCACATAGAGGCTAAGTCTCTAATCTCTTTCTGGGCGTCCGGTTTACTCCTCAAGTTGTAGGCTCTTGCCCAAGCTGCTAAGGAGCCTGTCACCCAATATTCAGTATACGTAGACTGCGGCAGTACCATCCGGGCCTGCTCGGGACACACTCCACGTCTTAGGAGATCCTCGTAGGTCCACATAGCACGAGAGATTGATTGCTGATACACATCTATTACAAAACCTTCTGGGTTAATATCAATATCAGTACCCTCTTCAGACCCTTGTTTCTTATTGTCTGCCTTTGCTCGCCACTCTTCAGGAGTATAAAACTCAGGCTCGTAATCTACATATCGTCGGCTAACTTCATTATACGAGAATCCAATCTGATGCTTAAATCGCTGCCTAGCTACAAAGATGGGTACTTTTTCTCGTAGCGTAATAGTACAATGCGTAAAGGGAGTAAAATGATTGTGTGTAGCTAGGTACTTAATTAGTTTCTTGTCCTCCGTCGAAAATCCTTTACGTTTGAATACTTTTACTTTTTCTGTATCTCGTACTCTTCTAAAAATACTTTTAGTACTGTCGTGGTATATCTCATTAGTACTCTCGTCGTATATCTTAATGTTATTAGCCGCTAAGGCTTTATTAAGATCACTTTCCGAAGAAATATCTTTGAACCAATCAGGGATCTCTGCCCCCTCTTCCACCTCAATATATAGGTCTGAGTATTTAAATGAATCTTTGTTAAAGCTAACTCTTGCAGAATTAACCACAGACAAGTCAGAACCCATATGGTCAATCAGTTTAACTTCCATTCGTAATTCCTTTAAGATAATTTATTGCGCGTTGTAAGATTTCTTTACTGTCGTCGAACCCTCCCAAGGCCCTATTGCATTTATGACAAAGCCATCCCCGGAACCTCTGTGTTTCGTGACAATGGTCGAGTACCCAAGGCCCGTTACGGGTGTTCCCTTTGCCTTTGACTTCTTCCGCATTACCATTGCAGACAGGACATCTATAATCTTCTGGTGGATACTCATGTTTCTTTCGTAACTCCTGACGAACCTTAGTAAGTTCTTGGTTGCACTTACGACACTCGGCCCTAAGATAGTTACCTCCGCTAGTGAAGGAGAAAGCAGATAAAGGAAGGTAGTGCTCACACTTACTGCATACCTTACCTTCACCTGCCCCTAGATCCTCGTGCTCTACGAAAAACTCAAGCTGCTTAGGTTTATCTAGCACTCTTAAGTCCCTTCTAAGTTAAGTCCACTAACTCACAAGTATCCCCTGAGCAGGCCATAGTTTGCATAGATACTGTATTATCCTCCTGCTCGTACTGAGACAACTCAGACCAATCCAGGCTGTCTGGCATAATCTCTAGTGCGTCTAGGTACGTCTTCTCATCGCACTCTTGATAAGGAGCCTGTTGATATGTACCTCCGTCGTAAGGCAAGAAGGATACCCCAGACATCTCTGAGAAGTTCCTATAGACAAATGCACCTACGTCCATCCACTCGTCATCCTTGACGTTAATAGTAACACTAGGTTTATGCTCACACCAATGGCGCTGATACATAAGCCAAGTCTTTAGTTGATCTACCGCATTAGAATCTTCTCGAACCACAGCATCCTTAGGTGATGCCTGGGGGAAGGAGAACACTGTAGTAGTATCAGGCTTCATAACACAAGGCTCATTAGGGATGCCTCGATCCTTCATAAACTGTGTCAGAGGGTCCTTGTTGTCTCCTCGTACAGTCCGAATGTAATACTTGGCGTGACGAGTATGGATGCCAGACGCTGAATCTACTAGCTGAGATACAGTACCACTAGGCTTGACACAGGTAATCGCAGTTGATCGAGGAATCCCCAAGAGATCTGCCCAATAACCATTAGTCTCCACGGCAATGTTACGCAGACCTTCAAGCATTCCAGGAAGATCAGGGTTATCCAAGGTCATCAAAGGATTGTCCATGATACCTGTTAGGCTTACACCTAGAAGACGCTCTTCTTCAGTATTCTTCTGCCACACCTTACGGAGGTACGGGAACTTCGTGTAAGTACTCTGAATAGTCCCTAGAATTGTAGCAATAGCCACCTTATTCTCCAGGTCTTCCAAGGAGTCTGTGGCACGTACCACCACTTCTGTAAGATTCATTTATGTTCACCGAATTGCGTTACTTCTTCGGCGGAGTCTCCGTCAAACTCTCCTGCAAGTTTCCTTACAGATCAGACTATATCATCACCCTATTATTAAATTAATAAGGGCAGGGCGCTTCCACTCACTTGAGTGTAAGGACTTCATCTTCTGTCCTAGAAGGTATGTCCTAGTCGTTGAACCTTCAAGAGCCTCCCGGCCCAAGCTTGGCTGCTGATTACCTTATCGTAAATGACTTAGGCTTCCCAGCAATTCACCCTGTTTTACTTCTGCTATCTTCCTTAACAGAACTGATTAGGTCGTAAAATAATCTCCGAGCAAGGATTTGTGCCCCACTCGTGATTAGGGTCACGCCGACCATTCTTGGCTGCCTGAAGTTTACTGGCTTGACGATTGAATATACCTCGCTCCCCTGACTTGCTCTCTACCAAAGCAGACCATTCACGTAGGAAAGTCTCCATGTCAGGGTTCTCTGTGTAAGCCACGGAGTTATTAGCCAACGCACGATGACCTGAGGCTTCCCACCACATTCCAGATTTAGCATGACGCATCCGGTCATCACTCAGGTTTGACAGAGAGATCATAGCAGAACGACGGACACCTCCGACAACCACAATCTCCCCGATCTTACACATAATGTCGTGGCACTCCAAGGAAGATAGTTTACGACCTTTAGCATTCTTGAAGATATTGATTGTGAAGTTAAACAGATCAACCAAAGGGGCAGGACCAGAAGCACGTCCCCCAAAGGTCTTTAGCTTAGCACCTGCTGGACGAACCTTAGATGTATCCCACTTAGGAATCTCACCTGACCAAAGCAATGCCAGTAACTTCCGATACGCCTTAGCCCATGCTTCCTTGCTGTCTCCAACAACCAGGACATCATTACTCTCATAGATCTCCTCGGGAACCTCAGGTAGCTTAGAGATAAACTGCCGCTCGACTGAGAATCCTACTCCTGTACCGTTCATAAGAATAAACATGGCTTCATCGAAAGCCTTTGGGTCATCCACTGGTAGATATGAGCAGTTGTACGCGCAAGTATTATCCCGCTCCATAGCAGTACCTGCTGTCATCATAGCTCGCATCGAAGGCATGACCCCAAGAGACAAAAGATAGTTTCGGATATCCTCAATCAAAACAGAGGAATCCTCCATAACCCCTCGAATCTTAGGGGCTACTACATTATCCAAGTATCGCTCAACGGTCTCTCCAAAGTTCTCTCGACGCTTCTCTTCAGGCAGCCATTTGGCGTACCGAGATAGTGCGATGAACTTCATGTAGTCCGTCATTCCGTAATTATCAATCATATACTTTAACACCTATAGCTTTTACTCGTGTACCATCTACGCACTGTTCAATGGCTTCAATAATAAGTTCTTGGGCTTCATCCTCTACCCCATGGATCCCATCAGTAGGGACCCACGAGGCGTCGTCGGAATCTACAACCAACTCCATACGAACTTTAAGTTTCACCTTAAAAACCCCACTTACTCACGCAGACATTCAGAGGAAAGATGCTCATGGAAGAGTAGTGTTTCTCTGCTTGTTCAACGTAATTATTGTAAGCTTCAATAAGTGCGTTCCTAGCAGTATCATACTCAGAAGTTTGTAGACTATCCCACTCGTCTTCCTTAGCCTTGAGTTTGTCCTGGAGTTCCTTGATATCTTCTGCTAACTTATCTACTTGTGCTTCAGTCGTCATTTTACTAATCTCCTTTGCTTTCAGTAACCTTACGGTCGTCAATTAAAGTTCCTTGCTCAATAGAATCCAGCACAATCATGCAACATGCTATGACGTGTGCTAGAGGATGTTCACCAGTATCATAATCCTCATCGCTACCTTCAGCCCACTCTAAGAGTGCGTGTCGTGCTATAGCTGCTACATATGTACTGGCCTTAATCGGGTCTTTACGCCAGTTACGAGATCCGTACTTATCCGCCCCCGATTGCATAACCTTAGCCACAGAAGCTAAGGAAGTCCAAGGTAGATACTCCAAAGGAGCCTTACCCTCTTTAAGCTGCTGTACGTACTTAGGGTTTTCCCTAGCCTCTGGTCTATCTAAAGTACCTCCAAAATAGTCCTCTGGCCCTGCCATTGTAAATTTATCCTTATAGTTTCCTGAGTACATATTCTGCTAGTGCAGTTTCTTACTCTTGTTAAAAGGGACAACCTTAGATCCCTCAGGTAAATCAAAGCTCATCTGCAAGTGTTCATCACCCTCCTGCCCAGGAATATCTAAATCTTCTGAATAAGTCTCTACGACTTTCTGAATACTGCCTGACAAATCATCGATGATACCCATCATTAAATCGCTTGCGTAAGTGTCTTGAAGTTCCTCTGTAACCAAGTCTGCTACATCAAATATAATACGATTTGTCTCAGGTTCAACATGTACAAAGAAACAATATGTGTTATCAGGTACAGCTAGGCGATGGTAAGTGATGCCTCCCTCTTTGGTAACTATACTCTCACCTTCAGGTGGAGCACCTTTAATAGTATCATCAGTCATTATTTATTATCCTCGTTTATCCATTCTAGGGGTATAGATTTATCTGCATAGTCAAATCCGTTCTTAGTACACCACATGGCGTAAGTAGTCTTGCTTCCCTTTCGTATCTTGCTCCTAGAGTTACTAAACACAAACCGGATATCTAAATGCGGGTGCTGATCTTTAATCCAAAGATGCTTCTGCCTATCCGCTACAGTGAAGATTCCTTTTGTCTCTACGATAACCCCATTCGGTAACACAAAATCTGGTGTATAGGTCCGCTTCTTTTCGGGCTGCAAGAAAGGTATCTTAAGAATCTCATAGCAATCTTTAATACCAATCTTGGATAACTCTAGGGCAACCCGATCTTCTAGGCCCGACCTATAACCATTAGCTATTGCTGCGGCGTTTGTAGGGCCTCCTCTTTTCCCTGTCTTAACTGCCGTAGACTTTTTAGTACGCTTATTAACTCTGGCCACCGTCCATCGGCCTCCAGTGCGTGTAGTAAGCGAAAGCATCCTTACTCCTAGAACGCTCGTTAGGCTTATGCTCTAGCCCTGGCCAACAAGAATACTTGAAGTCACAGTAAGAACAAGTAATGCCTAGCTTCCTGTTACCAGTAGGCTTCTTATAAAAGGTCTCCGCTACATCACTATAACCACGCTCAAAGTTATCCTCAGTAGCTTCCGAGTAACGCTTGAGAGTATTAGAGATCTTGCTGATTATCTCTGGCTCGTCCATAGGATTAGCAGGGACAATCTTGATCTCTCCCGTAACCTTGTGAACGACAATCCAACCCCCAATAACTAACCCTGGATAATCTTTCCTAGCTGCCCGAGTGTACCCATGCAGTTGATCTACATAACCAAAGTCGTCATTATCCTTAAGCTTCTCATAGCTCGAAAACTTACTGTCATACGCATATGGGGAAGCAGTCTTGATATCCCATAAGGAAGGCTGACCATCAATCTCAATGATTAAATCTAGCTCCCCCTTGATGTCCCCGTTCTCTGTGGGCAGTACAGTTTTCTCCGACATAGTTAAAACATTAACGCCTGACGCATAAAGAACGGCTAGAGCGATTACCTCTGTTGTATGCCCATATAACATCTTTAACTTTAAAGAGTCTGAGACAGGCAACTTAGGCCACTTTAGTTTCTCTGCATGAAGTTGACAGAAAGGTTTACCGACCGAGGACATAGAAACATTGTCCTTGTAGGGCCTACGCTTCTCATTGTATGTCCCCAGCTTCTCCCGATAAACCTTAGCTGCCCAGTCCATTACGCTGTCAGGCAACTCACCCTTAGTCATTAAGAACGTATTGATCTTACGTGCTAAGGGGTGCATGTTGCCTTCATCGTACATATACTACTCCTATTGGTCAATCACATCGCCAAGATCATCCTCAGAATGATACTCAGCATTCTCACGCATTTTCTCAATGATCTGGTTATTCTCGTACTCTACAACAGACCTAAAGTCGTCTACAAGGATATTGTAGTCTGAGTCTAACTGGACAATATTCCCATAGTCAGGCTTGTATCCTAAAACATAGTAAGTGTTTGAACCTGCCTTTTGGCGCTGATAAGAGATCGCAAGAGGCACACTAGCTGGATTAATACTGTGACCCTTGAAGATAGACTTGAGAGTGTTGTCAATGCCTTGGAAGTTAGAAGGACTCAGCTTCATTCGGAAAGGCTCGCTATCAATCAGGACCTTACCCTTCTCGTCTTTCATCGTAATCAAACCAAACAAGTGGCGGCTGAGTTTAACTGCCTTAGCGTTAGAGTAAGCAATAGGATCAACATCCTTTAACTTCTCCCGCTCTTTAGAAGAGATCCACCCGCACTTGTCACCCCCATGCCAATCCAAGGCATTGTCACGCCATGAGGTGAAGTGACTAGACATATTAGTGAACTTCTCGCTGTCATTGTCCCACACTGAGGACTGCATGGTGGAGTAATACACCTGGATAGAGACATCCTTAGCGTAAATATCCTCACCTTGAGGGGGCCGAAACTTAAGGCTAGGTGCAGGTACTACTAGATCGTTACCTGATTCATCCTCAACAACAGGGTCTTTATTGATAGACACCCGAGCAAGCTGAGGGGCCTCTGAAGTGTTAATGCCGTATAGATCCGCTAGTTCACTTGCTGTCATAGCAGGGCCTTGAACTGCGGGTAATGAAGTGTCTTGTGTGGTCATACTTGTTAATCTCCTTTGTGTTCGTATTAAGTTAATGTGTTATACACATAAGTATTTAAAAAGTCAAGTAAAAAGTGAAAGGTAATATTGCCGTAGTAAGATGAGCCTTGCTAAGATCGGTATAGCGAGGCTCACGTGAGGTATGCCCAGGTGTTAGTGCCTT
>Ga0181379_1000237_pt1 | contig 28366 bp, 47 predicted proteins | sample 2SPOviralmetaG_FD_130115 | JGI IMG/M metagenome (GOLD analysis project Ga0181379, IMG submission 130115) | Marine viral communities from the oligotrophic San Pedro Time Series (SPOT) site, San Pedro Channel, CA, USA - 2 SPOT_SRF_2009-07-10 | ecosystem: Environmental > Aquatic > Marine > Strait... | reverse complement strand
TTTTATTTTCCGACCCCCTATACCCCTTTCCGAAAATTTTTTTTTGCCGCCAAACGCATCCCCTTGCAGACCCCTGTTGTAGTGTGCCAATAATGTCACTGAGGAGTTATGGTGGCATCTGTTTCGAAGGCGGAGACTGCTATACGATTTGGTTGAACGCAGCTCCTCCTTTCGTGCGTTCCCAATAGAGGGGGGCGAGTTTTCTCTCCCTTTGGCTTGCCCCCCTCGACAACAAAGGTGGAAGATATGAATGAGAAAGAGATAGAGTTGTTGAAGGCTATTGCCCTTGACCCTGTATTGTTTGTTAAGTCTATCATTGGTGCTACGCCGGAGAAGTGGCAAGAGGATGCGTTATATGCGGTTCGTGACAATGACCGTGTTGCGATTCGCAGTGGTCACGGTATTGGCAAGACGACATTTTTGAGTTGGTTGATACTTTGGTGGCTTTTAACTCGCACTCCTTCTCGTGTGGCTTGCACTGCCAACACTGCTAGTCAGTTGAGTGACATTTTGTGGTCTGAGGTTGCGAAGTGGCACAGGCGTTTGCCGGAGGGTTTTAAGAGTCTTTTGGAGGTTAAGTCTGACAAGGTTGAGTTTGTCGGCGGTGACAGCTTTGCGGTTGCGCGGACTGCTCGCAGGGAGACACCGGAGGCTTTGCAGGGTTTCCACAGTCCAAATATGATGTTTATTGTTGATGAGGCATCTGGTGTTGACGACTTGATTTTTGAGGTTGGTGAGGGTGCGATGTCCACGCCCGGTGCTAAGACGATTATGACTGGCAACCCGACACGTTCTGCTGGTTATTTTTATGATGCTTTTAATAAGATGGCGGAGCGTTGGGCTACGATGAAGGTTGCATCTACGGATAGCACTCAGGTTAGTGACACGTTTATTGAGGATATGAAGTTAAAATATGGTGAGGAGAGCAACATATTTAGGGTTCGTGTTTTGGGTGAGTTTCCGGAGGCGGATGATGATGTCGTTATACCGCAGTTTTTGGTTGAATCGGCTATTGACAGGGAGCAGGAAGCAGCAGATACAACACCTGTGGTCTGGGGTCTGGATGTTGCCCGTTTTGGGTCAGATAAGACTGCTTTGTGTAAAAGAAAAGGTAATGTTGTCACTGAGCCTGTGAAGACTTGGCGCAACAAAGACCTTATGGAAATCTGCGGAATTATATTAAATGAATATGAAACGACTAATTGGAGCGATAGACCTGTTGAAATCTTGGTCGACAGCATTGGTCTCGGTGCTGGCGTTGTTGACCGTCTTATCGAGCTTGACCTCCCTTGCAGGGGTGTCAATGTAGCCGAGAGTTCATCAATGAACGACAAGTATGTTCGTTTGCGTGATGAGTTGTGGTTTGCGGTTCGTGAGTGGTTAGAAGACAGGGATTGTTCTTTGCCGGATGATGAGGAGCTTGCATCGGAGTTGAGCAAGCCTCGGTTTAGTTTTCAGTCTAACGGCAAATTAAAGGTTGAGAGCAAGGATGAGATGAAGCGGCGCGGGATGAACAGCCCTGACGTTGCCGATGCCCTTTGCCTTACATTTAGTTCTCGTGCTAGTCTTGCGAAGAGCGGTTCGCGTTACAAGTGGAATAGCAACTTAAATTATGAGTCGGCAGGATGGATAGTTTAGAAGAAGGTGATATTCAGCTTATTGATATGGGGGAGTTCAACCCCATTGCTGATGTTCTTGAGCAGTTGGCTGAAAATGGTTCTGAGTGGCGTGACTTGCTTGACATTTGCTTGCTGGCTTCTGCTTGGTGCGCTCAGAATAGTGAAATGACTACGGACGAGTATTTGCAGATTGTTTCTAGCATCCGTGTATCCGACGATGGTATTTACGGGGAAGCGTAATGGCTAAGAAGGTTGCTAATGTTTACTCTGCTCCTACGAAGACTCGTCGTCGTCATAAAAAACGTGGCTTGCATATCCGCAAGAAACACGGCCCAAGACATCATTTGAGGGTTAGATAATGATACTTCCGGGCTTGTTAAATACTGGTGATGACAGAAGGGCAGTGACAGGCTTGTTGTCTGGTGTTGCTGATTATGCTTCGGAGAATCCTTTGGATGCTGCGGCAACGGCAACAATGTTCACGCCTGTTGTTGGTGATGTTACCGGATTGTTAGCGGATGCCAAGATGTATGCAACAGAACCGGAGCAGAGAAACCTGTTGAACTATGCTCTGACTGCTGCAAGTGTGCTGCCAGTCATTCCTGCGGCATCTGTTTTGAAAAAAAATATAGATGCTTTTCACGGGTCGCCCTATGATTTTGACGAGTTTGATTTATCCCGTGTTGGCTCTGGGGAGGGTGCAACGATGTATGGTCACGGTCTTTATTTTTCAGACACAGAAAATGTGGCAGATTTTTTCAGGGGGTCTAATACAGAAGTTCCGTTTGACTACTCCGTAGATGGTCAGTCTGTAAGTTCTTTGTATAACTCAGCCGAACGGTCTGGTGATTATGAACTTATGAGTGTTCTTGAAGATATACAAATGCACTCAACTCCCAAATCTTTGAAAGAGACATACACTGTGGATGGTGGATACTCAAAAGATGTTGAGGACTTTGTAAAAAGTATTGATTACGATTCTCTAAAAGGTGTTGATGCTGACGGAAATGAAATACCTTTGGGAAGGACATATAAAGTTCAGCTTGATGTTATAGAAGATAATCTTCTTGATTATCAGACAAAATTATCTGACCAAAATCCTGAAATATCTCAAAAAATATCCAAGATTCTTGGGGAGGATGTTTCTGGTCAGACTGGTGCAAATGCGTATTTCTTGCTTTCTGAAAAACTTGGTGGGCAAGAGGCAGCGTCTAACGCTTTGAATAATGCCGGAATTAAGGGTATTAAATATCTTGATATGTCACAGGGTTCTAGGATGGATGAAGCCCCCAAAAACTACGTTGTTTTTGATAATAGCTTGGTAAAGATTTTAGAGAAATATGGCGTTGTTGGGACTATTGGGGCTGGTGGTCTTCTTTCTTATCAACGGCAAAATAATGGAGATTTGTAATGGCTATTACATATAGAGGTGAGCGTTTTTCTGGTTATAATAAGCCCAAGAGAACGCCGGGTAAGAGTAAGAAGTTTGCTGTTCTTGCCAAGGAAGGTGACGACGTAAGGTTGGTTCGTTTTGGCGACCCCAATATGAAGATTAAAAAGAACATTCCGGCTAGACGGAAGAGTTTTCGCGCTCGTCACAAATGTGACGAGAAAAAATCTAAACTTACGGCTGGTTACTGGTCGTGCAAGAAATGGTAGGAGATTATTATGCCTATGGGAAAAGGAACTTATGGTTCGAAAGTTGGTCGTCCACCCAAAAAGACTAAGAAGAAAAAGAGCAAGGGAAAGAAAAAGTAATGGCGAAGGGTGTTAATCATTACTTTCGTGATGGCACGAAGCACACTGGCGGTATGCACAAAATGCCGAATGGTGAGATTCATAGTGGTGCAAGGCACACTAAGAATAGCAAAAAACTTTTTCATTTTTCTGAGTTATCAGAAGCGTCAAAGAAAAGGGCAAGAAAAAGGGTATGACAAATCAAGTTTATTTTCAGACGGTATTTAGCCGTAATCGTGCTGCTGAGAAGTTGGCTGCTGAACAGGCCGAAAAGCAAGAGCAGCCCAAACCCAAGAAGCGGGGTCGCCCTCGCAGGAAGGAAATCAAATGAATTGCCCCCACTGTGGATACCCAAATCCGAATGGCTATGAAGGCTTGTGTAAGTCTTGCCGGAAGCCCCTTGCTACTGCACCTGTAACTGTGGCAAAAAAGACACAGGAAGTTGTGGAAAAACCTAAGAAGGTTGCAACTAAGTCAACAGGGAAAGCGGGAACTAAAAAATCCGCTAAAAAGTAAATGGCTAAAATCAGCGACATTGAATTTCAGGCTATCGTCCGTAACGAGATTGAACAGGCTCTTGGTTATTATGACACTGAGTTTTCTCAAGACCGTATTGATGCGATGGATTACTACCTTGGCGAACCCTTTGGCAATGAGCAAGAGGGTCGCTCTCAGGTAGTTAGCACAGAAGTCTCCGACACTATTGAACACATTATGCCGAGCCTGATGCGTATATTTGCTCAATCAGATGAGTATGTGCGCTTTGCCCCTAAAGGCCCAGAAGATGTTGCAATGGCAGAACAAGCCAGCGACTACTGCAACTGGATTATTAACAATGACAATCCCGGTTTTGAGATTGTTCATAATTGGTTCAAGGATGCTCTCCTGCAAAAAATGGGTGTCGTAAAATACTACTGGGATGAGACTGCTGAAATGCAGACCGAAGAGTATGAGGGTCTGAATGAGCAGGAACTGACCATTATTGTTTCTGACCCCAATGTTGAGATTGTGAGTCAATCTGAAAAAGTTGTTGGTGAGGATATGGAGTTGCCGGATGGTAGCGTTATCCCCGCGCCGATTTCTTATGACATTAAGGTGCGCCGCACAAATGTATTTGGTCGCGTTGCGATTGAGAATGTTCCGCCGGAAGAGTTCTTGATTGGCAAGAGAGCCAAGTCTCTTGAGGATGCTGATTTTGTTGCTCACCGCACAACCAAGACTGTGAGTGACTTGGTTGAGATGGGTTATGACAGAGATGAGGTTGAGGCTTATGGCGGATATACAGACCTTGAAATATCGGAAGAGCGCACAAGCAGGTTTGAAGACCTTGAGACTAACGCTGACTTCGACAGCCTTGACCCCGCGATGCGAGAGGTCTTGGTCGTGGAGTCATACATTCGCACTGATTACGATGGTGATGGTATTGCTGAGTTCCGTCGTGTTCTAACGATTGGCGAGGGTCATCATATTCTTGAAAACGAAGAGTTTGACCATATTCCGTTTGCTATTCTTTCTCCGATTTTGATGCCGCACCGAGCCATTGGACGTTCTGTTGCAGAGCTGGTAATGGATGTGCAGTTGATTAAGTCGACACTGATGCGTCAGTTGTTGGATAACATCTACAATACTAACAATTCCCGTGTTGTTGCGGTTGAGGGTCAGGTAAATCTTGATGACCTGCTGACTAACAGACCGGGCGGTATTGTTCGCGCTCGTGCGCCGGGTATGGTTCAGCCTCTTGCTGTGCCGGAAGTATCGCGTTCTGTGTTTCCGGCACTTGAGTATATGGACAGACTGAAAGAGCAGCGCACTGGCGTAAGTCGTCAATCAATGGGGCTTGATGCTGATGCGTTGCAATCCACAACAGCTACGGCTGTTGCTGCGATGACTTCTGCAAGTCAGGGTAAGATTGAGATGATTGCCCGTGTCTTTGCTGAAACAGGTATGCGGAGATTGTTCCGTGGCATTTTGCATTTGGTAACTAAGTATGACAACAAGCCGAAAATTATTCGCCTTAATAATCAGTTCGTTCCGGTTGACCCCCGCGAGTGGTCACATACTTTCGATGTCCAGATTAACGTAGGTCTTGGCAACGGAACTCGTGACGAGCAACTTCGCACCTTGTTCTTGATTGTGCAGAAGCAGGAACAAATTATGCAAATGATGGGGCCGAATAATCCTATTGTTAATCCTGTTTTGTATCGTAATGCACTAGCCAAGATTGCAGAACTGTCTGGATTCAAAAACTCTGCCGAGTTTTTTGCAGACCCGCGACAAGCACCCCCGCAACAACCACAGCAACCGCAACAAGACCCAGCTATTGCCATTGAAATGCAGAAGCTACAGGCTGAGTTGGAAATGGACAGACAGAAAATGCAGATGGAGTTTGAACTCAAGAAGCAGAAGATGTTGGCAGACTTGCAGTTGCGTCGTGAGGAGCTTGAGTTTGAGAAACAACTTCGCACTGAAAAGGCTCTTGCGGGACTTGAAATATCCACTAACTTGCCGAGGGTTTAATGGCACTGCCCCCTACAGCACCACTGCCCAGAGTAGATGAGATAGACATTCAGAGTCTATTAAATGTGCCTGTGCCTTCTGTGTCTGGCATTGCTCCGCCCGTGTCACCAGTGCGTCAGGTTGTGTCGCCATACTCTCGCACCAACTTGCCTGAGTTTATGCGGCAACGTGTTGAGGTTGCGCCCGGCTTGTTTGGGCCATCTCAGGGATTACTTGGTGCTGCACCTATCACTGCACCGCAACAATATATTTCTGAGTATGCTCCGTTAGAGCAAGCCTTCCAAGAAAGTTTTGCTGCTCGTCCTGAGTATTTTGGTGCGCAGTATCAGCCAAGTCCTATGACTCCCATAATGCCAAGCATCCCTGCTATCGGTGACGATAGACCTATGTCATTGGAGCAGGGATTGACAACTGCTGCGGCAATGAAGGCTCTTTATGATGTTAAAGACCCTTTGATTGACTATGGCAAAAGCATTTTTGAATCTGAGCCTGTTCAGGCTATTACTGATGCTGCATTGTTTCCTGCAAAGAAGGCTGTTGATGTTGCGCAGAGCCTTGTGCCAGAGGGTGTCGGAACACAGTTTCAGGAAGCTAAAGACCAGCTGTTAGACAGTATTGACCTGTCATTTGGTTTTGAGACTGGTGATACAATCAAGAATTTGAAGAACCAGTTTGCTGGTGTTAGCGATGCTATTGGCTTTGTGGGGGATATTGAGAACGCAATTACCTCTCCGAGTTACAATACAATGCAGGAGGGCATTAAGGCTGTTGAGGCACTTTATGACTATGTAGATGTGCCTGATATTATTACGGGTGAGCAAGCGCAGATTATTTCACCTGAGTTGCAGTCTAATCTTTTGAACTTTGCCTCTGGTGTTAATGTGTTGGATTTTGCCAAAGACCCATCATCCTCTAAAGCTGCTAGTGCTTATGTTTCTGCTGACCAACTTGCGAGTAATGTGGGAATAGAATTGCCATATACCGAACAGATTAGCCCGATTGCTGACATTGTTGGTGCTGGCACAGCCTTGAAAGGCGGCATTGACACACCGGGTGAAGCAGCACAGGTTGTGAAGGGTTTGTCTGGTGCTGCTGAGTTGGGGCTTATTGGTGACATTGCTCTCACATCCCCTGTAGGCGTTGCTGGCCCTGTGCAACCATTTATGCTGTCAAACCTTTCTGGCCCGTTAACTGCTGCCACTGCTTTGCTTGCCGCCCCGGCTCTTATTGAGGGCGGTGCTGCTGGTGATATACCCAGAGTCGAAAGCACACTTGGGTTTGATAATGGAAATCTTACTGTATTAGATACTGCCAGTTATGACTTTGGCAAAAGTGACTTTGTGGCAGGGCAGACAGAAAATGCTCAAGACTTTGTTAATTGGATGCAGAATACACTGAACTATGAGGTTGACCAAAAAGCACTCGAAGATTGGAGCAAAACAGACCAAGATACGATTGTAGATAAATATGCTTACTTTACATCAAGTCACGGTATGTCTGACCCATCTGTCAACGCTGCTGACTTTGTAGTTAATATGTTGCAGGCTGGTGTGCTGAAGCCAACTGCCGATACTCCTGCGGTTGACCTTCAATCCGCTATCAATTTATTGCAGCCAGAAGTTACAGGATATAGTGATTTTACAGACCAGCTTGTTTCGAGTGCCGTAAATGTTCCGTATGTAGTTGGGGAAGTTTATCCTACTCCTGAATACCTTGAGCAGAAGAAGGCTTATGAAGAAGCGTTGAAAAAGAAAGAAGCAGAAAAAGGCAAGCCCAAACCTCCGGCTCCGACTCAATATATCGCGGGAACAACACTGCCTCTTCCGGCTGTTTTGTCACCTGACTTCTTTTCTTCAGGTATGATAGACGACCCGGCAACAAAAGGCAGTGAGGCTGTTGCAGCCCCATCGTCATATTTGAACCTAATGGAGTTGTTAAAAACATTGCCAGTTTAGCGTGGGCATAGACAGCCTTGAATTACTGTGGCATAAATATCACATAGGAGAGAGTGATGGACGAAGGAAAACTAAGGGGAGAGCAGGATAGGGGTGCAAAAGCAGAGGCACTTTTACGCAACCCTATCTTGCAAGAAACATTTAATAGTCTTTCTGAGATGTATATAGACACTTGGAAGGCTACGTCGGTTGAGCAAGATGCTCAGAGGGAGAAGATATTTCAAATGTATCAAGCACTGGAAGCGGTGCGGGGTCACTTGGAAGAAATGGTCAGCACTGGTGAGTTGGCTAAATTGGAACTGAGCAACAACAATTCTCTATGGAGGAGATAAGTTATGAGTGAAAACAGCAACCCTGATGGGCCTGAAACTTTCACACAAGGTCAAGCAGTTGACCATCTCTTGAGTCTAAACGCCCCTGAAGAGGTAAGCGATATTCCTCAAGAGCCTGTAGCAGAAACTAAGGCAAATGCCGAAGTGGACGCATCATTGGGCGAAGAAGTTGAATCCGATGACGCTGTAGAGCAGCTATCTGAGGAATATACGGATGAGGCCGATGTTGAATACGAAACCGATGAGGACTATACAGACCAACCCGAAGAGGCGTTTGAAGAGTCCGTTGAAGAGGTAGAGTATTACACTGTTAAGATTGATGGCGAAGAAAAGCAAGTCACAGCAGACGAGCTTGTCAAAGGTTATCAACTTGAACAGGCAGCGCAAAAACGTATGCAGGATGCCGCAAGCGAGCGAAAGCAAGCCGAGACTGAACGCGAAGTGATTGCGCAACAGCGTGAGCAGTATGAACAGGCTTTGAATGTCTTGTCTCAGCAGCTTACGGTGCAAGAGCCGACCCAAGAGTATTGGGAAAAACTCTATGCGGAAGACCCGTTGGAATATGTAAAGCAACGTGACTCTATTCGTGACCGCAAAGAGAACTTGCAAAAAGTTCAACAAGAGCAGTTACGGGTGCAGCAAGAGAAACAGCAGGAGATGGTAAAAGCCCATCAAGAGCATCTTGTTAAAGAGCAGAGTCGCTTGTTAGAGCGTATTCCAGAGTGGCGTGACGAAGCAGTTGCCGCGAGGGAAAAGCAACAGGTTGTTCAGTATGCACAGCGTATTGGATTTACTGAGCAAGAACTCCAAAGTGCTTCTGACAGTCGTGCTATTGAGACACTCCGCAAGGCATATCTTTATGATGAGTTGATGGCAAAAAAGCCAGCAGCCCAGAAAAAAGTAGCTAAAGCACCGAAAGTAACTAAGTCTGGCAAGCCTACCTCAAAGGTTGATTCTACTACAAAGCGCAAAAAACAGGCTTTTGACCGCCTGAGAAAATCTGGCAGCAAAGATGCTGCTGTGGAATATCTTTTAGAAAGAAAGAGGTAAGCTATGGCTACTCATACTACTACTACTGCCGTTGGTGAGCGCGAAGACCTTTCCGACGTAATTACACGAATCGACCCCGATGAAACCCCGATTTTTTCTGCTCTGCGTAAAGAGACAGGAAATGGTGTGTTTGTTGAATGGCAGGTTCAGGAATTGGCTGCTGCCGCTTCCAATAACTACCAGAACGAAGGTGCTGACGCTACTTACGACACACCTACAGCTACAACCCGCCTTGGAAACTATATGCAGATTTCACAAAAAGATGCTGCTATTTCCGGCACTCTGGACGCTGTTGATAAAGCTGGTCGTGATAAAGAAACCGCCTATCAGAAAGTTCTGAAAGGTCTGGAACTGCGTCGTGACATTGAGAAGTCTATTACGACTCCTCAAGCCCGTGATGCTTCTGACCCCCGTAAAGCTGGCACTCTGTCAAGCTGGATTACTAACGTATCCATTGCTGGTGATGAAACTGCCTTTAATGCTGGTGTTGGTCTTGGCACTCACATTCCGTCAGACGATGGCACTGACCGCACAATGACTCTGGCAATGATTGACTCAGCAATGCAAGCTGCCTACGAAGATGGTGGTCAGCCGAACCTGCTGGTTGTTTCTCCTGCTAAGAAAGCTGCTTTTAGTGACCTGAACTCTGGTTCTGTGACTACAAACCAAATCACCTACACTGCTCCTCGTGAAGCAGCTATGGTTGGTTCGGTTTCGCTTTACCTGTCCGACTTTGGTCAGCTTGATGTGGTTATTGACCGCTTTACAACATCTGACCGTGTGTATCTGCTGGATAGCGACTATGCTTCAGTTTGCACACTGCCGGGTCGTAACTTTGCTGTTACAGACCTTGCCAAAACTGGTGACGCAGAGAAGTTCGAAATTATTACCGAATGGACTCTGAAAGTTTCTGCTCCGAAAGCACACGGCGCAGTTTACAACTTGTCATAGGTTGTTAGGGGAGAGGGAAACCTCTCCCCGCTACTTATCAGGAGAGAGTATTGTCTAAGAAACTTTTAAGCAGAGATGCTGTCACTGGCAAGGAAACGTGGGTTCACGACAACGCCGATGGCGGCTTTATTTTTGAGTCATCTCAAAATGTTGACGCTTTGCTAAAGCAAAACAAGGAGGAGGCCAATGCGTATCGCGCTGGTGGTTTGATTGGAAACACTCAGAAGCATCATCAGAAGGTTGCGGAGATACCTACGGCACTATATTATGAACTTATCCAAAAGTTTGGTGAGCCAAAGCAAAACCCGACAGCTTGGAAAAAGTGGTTAAACGAATACGATAATAGGTTTTTCAGAACGAGTGGCGGTAACGTATAATGGCTATTACAACCTACAGTGAACTGCAAACGTCTATCGCTAATTTTCTTGCTCGTTCTGATTTGTCTAGCCAGATACCAGATTTTGTTTCTCTTGCAGAAGCTAGAATGAGTCGGGTTCTTGAGGCTAGGGCGCAGGAGAAAAGGGCGCAAGCCACATTGACTGGTGGCGATGCTTTTGTTTCTCTGCCGACAGATTTGCGTTCAATTCGTATGGTTAAGTTGAACACCTCACCCACAGAAGTTCTTGAGTATTATTCGCCCAATAAGATTAACGAACTTTACTCAAGCGGTGCTAGTGGCAAGCCAAAGGCTTATACTATTATCGGTGGTGAAATAAAGTTTGCCCCAACTCCTGATAGTGCATACACAGCAGAGATTGTTTATATGGAGGGCTTGCCAGCACTCTCTGATACTAATACAACAAATGAAATCCTCACCCGCCATCCCGATGCTTATCTGTATGGTTCTTTGGCGGCTGCTAGTGTCTATCTGATGGACGACGCGAAAACACAGTTGTATGAGTCATTGTTTACTCGTGCTATTGAAGACATACAGCGTGATGAGGACAAGGGCAAACACGCTGGCTCTGCTTTGTTTATGAAATCTGATTATGGAGAATTGTAATGAGTGCAATGTCCGACTACTTAGAGAATGAGATTCTCGACCACATTCTTGGCACTGGTTCTTATACAAGTCCCGGCACTGTTTATATTGGTCTGTCCACTGGTTCATTTGGCGATGATAACTCTGGCACAGAACTTTCTGGCAGTGGTTATGCCCGTCAATCTGCGGCGTTTGATGCTGCCTCTGGTGGCACAACAGATAACTCTGCCGCCATTGAGTTTCCTGCCGCGACGGGTAGCTGGGGGACTGTGAGCCATTTTGGTATTTTTGATGCGAGTTCTAGTGGCAATCTCTTGATTCACGGTGCTTTTACATCGTCTAAGACAATTACTACAGGCGATATTCTGCGTATTGCTGCGGGTGATTTAGACGTAACGGCGGCTTAGTGCGATGGCTGAGATACTCGGCCCAACACTAGAAGAACTCGATAACTGGGGCAGCATAGATGCTCTTGACGCTTTCGGGTCGCTTGAAGATATGGATAACCTCAATCTTTTTGAGGCTACCTCTTCTGTATCTGGAGCTATTGCAGCCACATCAAATAATCAAGTTACATTTCTTTTTGACGCTTCTGCTAATGCGGCGGTTACAGTGGCAGGTGTCGCTGTATCTATCCGTGAAGTTGATGGCAATGTTTCTGCAACGATTACTTCTGTAGGTGGCGCGGAGATAGTCAGGGAAGCTGCATCTGCTGTTTCTATACTTATTACGAATACTGCATCAGCACAGGCTATTAAACAGTTTGATGCGTCTGTTTCTACTGCGATTACAGTTTCCGCAGAGCAATTAAGGATTCAGTCTGTAGATGCCTCTGTAACTGGTGCGGCTTCTGTTGCTGCGATTGCTCAGTTTATCGCGCCGATGGATGGCTCTGTAAGCATTTCTATTACAGAAAGCACAGATGCTACATTGGTGCGGGGCGTTGATGCTTCTGTCGATATAGCAAGCACAGCTACGGCTACGGCAAACACCATTCTTGTAATTAGCGGTGATGTATCTGTTTCAGTTGCGGCTGATGGTTCGGTTCAATTTACGGCTAGTGGCGCAGGTTCAGTTTCGTGTGTTATAACAAGTGAACTGACTGGGGAGATTCTTGGTGAACTTTGGTCAGTAGTTGCGGAGGGCAACGAGTCTTGGTCTGAACTTTCTGAGGGAAGCGAGACTTGGACAGAGCAGTCAGAGGGCGGAGAATCTTGGAGTGTTGTGGCAGAGGGTAATGAAACTTGGTCACAAATAAGTGAAGGCAATGAGGTTTGGTATCAGCAATGATTAGATTTGGCGAGTTTCTTCCCGACCAGTCGGACTTAAATAATCCCGGCACAACTGTTGCTAACAACGTCATTCCCTCAATGACAGGCTATACGAGCCTAAAGGATGTTGCGCCGATTAGTGGTGCTGCTGATGGTGTTATTGTTGGCATTTTTGCTGCGCGTGACGATGACAGCAATGTTGCTCTTTACGCTGCCGACCGCACAAAGATTTATAAGTTTGACTCCTCGGATAACTCTCTGGACAATGTTAGCAAGTCTGGCAACTATACCACTAATGCGGAGGACAAGGTTCGTTTTGTGCAGTTTGGTGAAACTGTGGTTGCAACAAATTTTGGCGACCCGATACAAAAGATTACTGCTGCGGCTGGTGGTCTTTTTTCCGACCTAAGTGCAGATGCACCAAAAGCAAAATACATTGCAGTTGTGCGTGATTTTGTGATGACTGGATTTACTAATACAACAGCAGATGGCACAAAGCCATATAGAACTCAGTGGTCTGCTTTGGGTGATGCAACAAGCTGGGCTGTTAGCCCAACAACTCAGGCTGACTTTCAGGACATTGCTGACCTTGGTGAGATTACCGGACTGGTTGGCGGCGAGTATGCTACGGTTCTTCTTGAGCGTGGAATCGTTCGTGCGTCTTATGTTGGCTCTCCGATTATCTTTCAGTTTGACAAGGTTGAATTAAATCGTGGATGCAGTGTGCCGGGTTCGGTTGCTAATGTTGGTCACAATGTGTTTTATTTGTCAGATGATGGTTTCTATATGTTTGATGGTCAATCATCTAAGCCGATTGGTGCAGAAAAGATAAATAGATTTTTTCTTCAAGACTGGGATGGCGGTTATGCAAAGAATATGTCGGCTTGTGCTGACCCACTTAGACAGGTTATTATCTGGAGTTATGCGAGCAGAGAATCAATTAACGGCTCGCCTGACAAACTTATTATCTACAATTATGCGCTCGACAGGTGGTCAACAGCGTCCGTTGAGGCAGACCATCTCGCGCCTATTTATACGGCTGGCTATACTCTTGAGCAACTTGATGCTGCTTTTGGCAGCTTGGATGTATTACCTGCTTCTCTTGACGACTTGGTTTACCGTGGCGGTGAGTATCTTTTTGCAGCCAGCAAGGACAATAAAATCCAGACGTTTACAGGCTCTACATTGGCGGCGACGATTGAAACGGCTGAGTTCGAACTCAAGAAGGGTAGTCATAGCCTTATTAGAAATGTCATTCCGTATGTCACGGTTCATTCGGGTGGCACGACGACGGTTACGGGACAAGTGGCATCACGTTCTAGGCAAATAGATGACTATGCTTTTGGTGATGCTTCTAGCCTAAACTCTGACAACTTTATCCCTGTTCGCTCTAGTGGTCGTTACCATAGGGTCAGGCTTAACATTAGTGGCGAGTGGGATAAAACGCAGGGTGTTGATGTTGATGCTGCCTTGCAGGGACGCAGGTAATGGCAAACCAGTATAGAGTTCTTCCATATCAGGGTGGAACGCCTCGTGAAATATCTGAGGTGGTCAACAATGTTATGGAAGGCAAGATAAACTCTACTGGCTCTTTTACTCTGGCAACGGGTGGTGCAACGACAACGACTATTACTGACAGGCGCATTGGTGCTGATTCAGTTATATTGTTTATGCCGACAACCCTTGCTGCTGGCTCTGTAAGAAATCCATACGGCTCTTTTAAACACGGGGTAACGCAAACATTTGCTGCTGCTGACACCGCTTATGTTCTTGGTGTTGCCACCACCGTTGACTCCTATCTTATGTCTTTGTCCAGCAATCAAATTACGTTTGACTATGCGGGTGAATATAGAGTTAGTGCAATGATTAACTTTACAAACCCAAACTCTCAGCACAAGGACGCATATTTTTGGTTAAGAAAAAATGGAACAGACATTGCCGACAGTTGTGTGCATACTGTTGTTACTGACAAGCAGGGTTCTCACGGAGGGGCTGGGACTCTTTCTTATAACAGGATTTATGAGTTTGCCAGTGGTGATTACATTGAGTTGGTTGCGGCGGTATCTGATAATACGGTCGAGATAGAGGCTTTGGCAAGCCAGACAAGTCCCTATGTTAGACCAGCAGTTCCATCTATTGTCGTTGATATAAATACTATTGCATCCACTCAGGGTTCTGGCGGTTCTTCTGGGTTGTATGTTAGTTCACGAACAAATGGCTCTGCTGTTGTAACTCATTTGCCGAACAGTATTGCTGGCAAAACATTTGATTATTTGGTGATAGGATAGAGCCACTTTATTTATCGTGGCGATAAGTGTATTATGTGGAAAAGTTGAGGATATTGAAATGGCAGAGATAGCAGGGACAACAGAAACAATCCAAAGAACCGCACCACCCGCATTTGCAGAACCATTCTTGCAATACGGTATGAGTGAGGCTTTGAAGCAATATCAGCAAGGCCCGTATCAGTATTATCCGGGCGAGACAGTTGTTGGTTTTGCACCTCAGACAGAACAGGCACTTAAAATGCAGGAGCAAATGGCTCTTTCAGGAGTTCCTGTTGGTCAGGCTGCACAGCAATATGCAACAGATGTATTGAGTGGCACTTTCCTTGGTGGCTCACCGGGCTTGAGTGCTGCGATTGAACGGGCGTTAGACCCTGTTCAAGCTAGAACTACGAGTGCGCTTGCACAGCGTGGTCGTCTTGGCTCTGGTGCTGCTGCCGATGTTATGACTCAAGCCTTGGCTGGGACTGCTGCTGACATTGCTTACCAAGACTACGCTGCTGAACGTGCAAGGCAGCAACAAACATTGGGGATGGCTCCAAGTCTGCAACAGGCTGCATATTATGATATTGGTCAACTTGCTGGCGTTGGTGATGTGAGGCGAGACTTGGCACAGCAACAACTTGCCAGTGACATTTCTCGATTCCAGTATGAGCAAGCTGCTCCGGCACAGTCTCTTGCACAGTATCAGGCTGCAATTAGCGGCTATCCCGGTGCTGTCACGACTGGTGTTACACCATACTTTGAGCCAAGCACAGGGCAACAGTTCTTGGGCGGTGCTGCTTTGGGCGCATCTCTTCTTGGTGAGGAAGCAAGCACCCCAGAAAGAATCTTAGCCGGACTTCTTGGCGGCGCAGTCAGTAGTTTTTAGAGGCATAAACTATGGTTAGTATTATCCAACCCAATCTTTCGCCCATTCCAAATCTTTTGGGCAACCAGCCGACCCCGTTGGGTCAAATCCCTGCATCTTCTCTTTTGGGGCGGCAAACCTCTGCTGGATTGGGTCAAATTCCTATGGATATGGGTTTTGGTAATGTTGCATCTGGTCGCGCTTTAATGAGTGGTATGCAGCAAGGTCAAAGACCTAATTTTCTTGGAACGCTTCGTGGCACAGCGTCTAGACTGGGTGCTGGTCTTGCTGACCCCAATATGTTGCGCGGTATTGCGTCTGGTCTTTTGACTGGCCCCTCAAGAACTCCTGTCAGTTTTGGGCAGTCACTAAGTCAAGGTCTTCTTATGGGTCAACAAATGCAGGAACAAGAGCGAAGAAAACAATTAGAGGAAGCTTTTACTGCTGCAAAAATTAGAGAAATCTCTATGGATGCTATTGGCACACCAAGGCCACAGGATGTTGTTGGTTTTGGTTATGTTGTAGATGAAGAGGGAAACCCAAGGTCAACATATTTTGACAAACGAATAAGAAAAACTGTTTTTTCGGACACCCAAGAACCTGTTGGCGAGGCTGTAATTCCATTGAGTGCTGCTGAGTTACCTAATTCCAAGTTTTTTCAAACAACAAGAGAAGCCCTTACAGCTGAAGAAAAAGCCCTTGATTCTATGGATAAGTATCTTGTTGGGCTTCAGAATGACCCAAAGGGGATGGAAAGATTTTTTAACAAGGTTAGTCAAGCAATTACAACAGCTTTTGATGGGACTCCCACAAAAGATGAAATGGCAAGGGCTATAAATGAAGGTAGATTGCAAGGTCTGATTGGTCAAGTTAGAGAAGACGTGGTTGGCCCCGGTGTTATGACTGAATTTGATGCCGTTAGAATTTTAATGTCTCTTGGTGGCAATTATGGTGTTTTCCAATCCCCTGAAGCCGCTATACAACTTATTAGTGAGGTAAGAGGAAGAAAATACAGTGGTTATCAAGAATTGTTGGGCGAATATAATCGCGCCCGTGATACACTACCCTCTGGTAGCGCATTGAAAACAATTTATGAACCTAGGTCAGCTTATCAATTAACAATTATGCCGCCAAGTTCTTGGTTTGCCGGGGGTGGCACTTTGGAGGGTTGGAAGGGGCTTTCAGAGGAAGAGAAGTCGGAGTTTGTGGGTGGTTAAATATGGCTAACGGACTAACACCAAGACAATTAGAAATCTTGAATCGCTCTGGTGCTAATACAGAAAAAGCACTTGAGGAAGTTGGTATGGCTGAAGGTATTACTCGGTCAACTTTACAGGGATTGACATTTGGTTTTGCAGATGAGATTGAGGCTGGTATTCGTTCGATTTTGCCAAAGGAGTTTGGTGGGGGAGAATACGACGCTCTTGTGAGCGATATTCGTGAGGGACTTGAATCCTTTAGAGATGAAAATAAAGGGATTGCTATTACATCCGAAATAATTGGTTCTGTTGTTCCCACAGTTATTGGGAGTTTGTTAACTGGTGGTGCTGCTACTGGCCCAGCTATTGCTAGGGCAACCTCTTCTTTAGCCCCCGGTTTTGCTAAAGAAGCAACAAAAACAATAGCATCAACAACTATTCGCAAACAAGCGGCTTTGGGCGCAGGTGGCGGTGCAGTGTATGGTGCTGGCGTAGCCGAGGGTGGTATTCCTGAAAGGCTTGCTGGTGCTGGAATTGGTGCTGTCACTGGTGCTGGTATTGGCGGCTCGGCGGGTGCTGTTTTCCCAAAGGTAGGAGAGACTGCCAAAAGACTTATTGAGCGTGGTGTTCCCCTTACACCCGGACAAGCACTAGGTGGCGTTCCTAAAGCTATTGAGGAGGCGGCGACAGTGCTGCCATTTGCCGGAGAACTTGTGGGCGAGGCTCAAAAGAGGGCAAAGTCACAATACAGCAATGTTGCCATAGATGATATTTTATCTCCTCTCGGAATCGAGATACCAAAAACAAAAACTGGGTCAGAGGCAGTCGAGTTTGCCGAAAAGAAAATTGGCGAAGAGTATAAAAAAATAATTCCAGATTTGGATATTTCAAATCCAAGTGCAATTCGCTCTCGCTTAAAAAATGCCTCAGATATTCAAAAAATAATTGATGCCACAGATATTGTATTGACAGATAAATCTCAAAAAGAACTTTCCAGCTTGATTAACACAAGCATTAAGGTTCTTGGTGGTGCTGATGCTACATTTATTCCCGGAACAAAAATTCGCAAAGCTGAAAAAATACTAGGTAGAAAAGCATCTCAATACTCAAAGAGTCCCGACCCTGACCAGCAGGACTTGGGGAATATACTGTTTAATGTTCAGAGTGAGTTAAGGGAAGAGCTTGTTAAGCAAAATCCAGACGCTATCAGGCTTCTTGATATTCATTCGGCTTTTAAGAAATTACTTCCCGCACAAAAGGCTTCTATAAAGTCTTCGGCACTTAAAGAGGGTGGAGAATTTGGCCCAGCAGAGTTATTGTCTGCAATTTCTCAGAAGGATAAAAGGCTGGCGGCATCCGGCGTTGCTCCTATGCAAAAAGAAACATTGGAAGCGTTGAGGGTTCTGGGCGAGCCTAGAGGTGGGATTGCAAGACCTATTTTGGAGGCTAGGGCTTTAGGTGACATACCAAGGTATGCCCTTGGTCTAGGGGGATTGAGTGCCGCCCCAGCTTTAACTGCGGGGACAATAGCTGGTGTAGGTGCTGCATATACTCCTGTTGGAGTTCGTGCTACAAGAGGTCTGCTTGGTCTTGCCTCAGAAACATTGCCAAGAGTTGCTCCTGTTACGGCGGGTTCTGTATCTGGCTTTCTTAATAAAGAGGATTAAACAATGGCTAAAAACAGTGTAAGAGATTTTGACGCAACTGCGGCAAACAATACAGACATTCAGTCTGTTGATATTTCGGAGGGTTGTGCGCCGAGTGGCATCAACAATGCAATCCGTGAGTTGATGACTGACCTAAAAAACGTGTCATCCGGTGCGATTGCCTTGGAGACACCTTCTGCTGATAGTATGACTGTCACGGGCGATTTGACTGTTGACACCAATACCTTGAAGGTCGATAGCACGAACAACCGGGTTGGTGTTGCAAATGCCTCACCTTCGGTTGAACTGGACGTAACTGGTGCTGCCGCAATATCTGGCGACCTGACTGTTGATACTAGCACTTTGAAAGTGGATAGCACAAACAATCGCGTGGGCATTGCAAACGCATCTCCGGCGGTTGAGCTGGATGTTACTGGTTCAGCCTCAATATCTGGCGACCTGACTATTGCTGATGCCATTGTTCATAGCGGTGACACAGACACAAAAATACGATTTCCGTCCAACAACACAATAGCATTTGAAGCGGCTGGTGGTGAGCGTGGCAGGTTTTCATCAGGTGGTTCATTTTTTGTTGGCACTACGGCAAACCCATCGACGACTAACTTTGGGCATAAACTTACTGCAAATGGTGAGTTCCGACATTTTAAGGATTCTTCGGCAACCGCAGAAGTTGGTCGTGCGGGCGGAAATGCTGGTCTTTTTCTTGTAAGAGGCGATGGTGACTTAGAAAATACAAACAACCGATATTCCGGCATCTCTGACCAAAATCTAAAAGAAAACATTGTCGACGCGTCCTCTCAATGGGATGACATCAAAGCTGTTCGTGTGAGAAAGTATAGCCTGATTGAGAAGGGTCTGGACGCACCTGACAGCATCGGCGTGATTGCCCAAGAACTTGAAGCATCGGATATGGGTGGTCTGGTCAAGGATGTTGATGAGGGATACAAAACTGTTGCTTATTCCGTCTTGTATATGAAGGCTGTCAAAGCCCTGCAAGAAGCTATGGAACGCATCGAGGCATTGGAAGCCCGTGTAACAACACTTGAAGGGTAAGACCAATGGCAAAGCCAACAGTGACCGAAGTTCACGCGCAAATAAATACACACGAAGCCATTTGCGCTGAACGCTGGGGCGAGACATTGTGGCGACTAAAGCGTTTGGAGCAGGGTGCGCTTTACGCTGTCAGTGCTGTCATAGGTCTTCTGGTTTCAATCATATTTTTAATCTTGGGATAAGTTATGGTCGAGCCTATTTCTGCTGTTGTTGGTGGTCTGGCTCTAGCTAGACAGGGAATACAGTTCCTCAAAGACAATATGGACAGTGCCTCGGATGCAGCCGAAATAGGTAGGCAGATTGCAAACATCTTTCAAGGACACGATGAGTTTAATAAGAAGAGATATAAGGAAAGTTCTCTGACTCTTGGCAACATTGCCGAGGAGATGATTGAATACAAGCTACAACAAGAAGAGATGTATGAACTAAAGACTCTTGTAAACCTCCGATTTGGACACGGCTTTTGGGAGAGCATTGTGTCTGAGCGTCAAAAGAGGATAGAGCATAATAAAGAGCTGGCAAAGGAAGAGGCCAGAGCCAAAAGGCAAAAGAGACAGGAAATGATAGATACGGCACAGACTTTTGGGATAGGTCTTGCCATTGCAATATCACTGGGGGTTGCGATATTAGTATTCTTCTTGACAGGGGCAAGCTAACAAACGTCCAGTGTGGGCGGGTTGGCGAGCATTTAGCTGCGGCAGCAATAGAAGCTGCTGGATACACCTGCGAAATAGTGCATCAGATGGGCTATGACATAGTGATGTTTGATGGCAGGGATGTTTATAGGGTTGAGGTGAAGTCTGCCTCTCAGAAAAGCAAGATAAATCGCAAAGACAAGTCTGCCAATCTTTACTCTTTTTGTGTTTCCCGTGGCTCTCGCGTGAAGCGATTGATTTCGGAGGATGACGCAGATATTGTATGTTTTGTGGCAGTTGATATGAAGGCTGTGTCTTTTGCGCCAGTCAAATCTATAACTTCGGTTCGTGTTAGGAAAAATGCCAGTCAGTTTGGAGATGAGGCGTTGAGTCTTGAGAAGGCACTTCGCCAATTACGCAAGAGGAGAAAGTAATGGATTGGGACGAGTTAGAAAACTTTGAGCCAGAGGAGTTTCAATGCTCCTGCTGTGGTGCAGATGGTATGGACGAAGGCTTTATGTGGCTGTTACAAGCCCTAAGAACCGATTTCGGCAAGGGTATGACCATCACATCCGGCTATCGCTGCGAGAACCACCCGGTTGAGGCAGCTAAATCAGGCAATAACACCTCACCTCATAGGACTGGCAAGGCGGCGGATATTCTGTGTCGCGGCACAGATGCCTATGAGATACTAAACCTTGCCCTTGCCTATGGATTTACAGGCATTGGCGTTTCGCAAAAGGGAGAGGGTCGCTTCCTTCATCTGGACACACTGGATGGAGAGGATAGGCTTCGCCCGTGGATTTGGAGTTATTAAATGTTGCAATCTCTCATAGCCCCCATCTCTGGACTTGCTGGTCAATGGATGAAGAATCGTGCTGAGAAGGCACAGGCAAAACAAAAATTGGCTGTTGCTAAGATTGAGGCGCAGACCAAGAAGGTCGAGCAGGATGGTAGCTGGGAGGAGAAGGCTATGGATGCCAGTGCCGACTCGTGGAAGGACGAACTTTGGACAGTTTTGTTTTGTGCTATAATTATCGCTTGTTTTGTTCCAGCCGCCCAGCCTTACATCTCTGATGGATTCCGGTTTCTGCGTGAGGACTGTCCTGAATGGCTGACCTATGGCATACTTGCAAGTATCGGCGCATCATTTGGATTAAAGTCAATCGGCAAGATAAAGGGCTAAGATTATGCCAGCAAAGCGCAAGTCAAAGAGTAGTGTGAATAAGGCGGGTAATTATACCAAGCCGGATATGCGGAAGCGTTTGTTTTACAAAATCAAGGCTGGCAACAAGGGTGGTCGCGCCGGGCAGTGGTCTGCTCGCAAGGCTCAGATGCTTGCCAAGCAATACAAAGCCAAGGGCGGGGGATATAAGTAATGCCAATGAAGCCCTCACAGAAAAGCCTCAAGAAGTGGACTAAGCAGAAATGGCGCACAAAGTCCGGTAAGCCTAGCTTGCAGACTGGTGAGCGTTACTTGCCGGAAGCAGCAATACGCAGATTGTCGCCGCAAGAGTATGCCGCCACGACTCGCGCCAAGCGTGAGGGTATGAGGGCTGGTCAGCAGTTCGTGAAACAGCCAAAGAAGATTGCAAAAAAGACAAGGAAGTTTCGTCGGACATAAGAAAGGGGCGATGCAAGAAAGGAGAAAAAGCACCGCCCCAGTTAGCGCAGGAAGATTACCAAAGCCTACGCTAAAACTCGTCCATCTTCTTCACTATACGATTGAACGCAGACAACCCCTTGGGTGAAGAAAACATTTCGGAATCAACATAATCGCATATATCCTTCAACGCCTCCTTGAGTGCCTGATACTCTATTGAGGTCAGGCGCAACGTGTATATGCTTCTGTCTCTTCCATCGGTCATAATCATCTCGCGTCTTTCAGTGATTGCAAGACCTGTGAAAGTATTGTGGTGCTATCTTCCAGCATTGAGATGAGTTCATCATCCCGTTTTGCGCTCTGGAATCCTGACCACGTTTCACTTGTGCGTGACATACTTTCGGCTAAGTCTAACAGTCTCCGGGTATCCTCACGCAGTGCTGTGTTGGTTGGATTGAGGCCCATTGAGGCTTCAATTATTGTTGCTAGTTGGCTTTCTGCTCGCATCTCTCTCTCCTTCGATTTGCTGTATTCTCATCTCACAATAATGAATGGCTTTTTGCAAGTCAAAAATTTCTGACTCTTTCTCGTCCATATCTTGATATTGTTTGTGTCCGGCGCGGCTGGCATACTTGATTACATTGCCACGCCAGTATTCAAAGTCATTAGCCATAATGTATCTGGCTGGCTGAACCCGCAGTCGGGTGTAGTGGTCTTGATTCTTAACGTCCATCATAAATCCTCAAAACTTGGCACACTGTTTAACTCGTTGAGAAATAACTCAAAACATTTGTAGTGCATTGGTTTCTTGCTTCCAGTGACAATCCAGTCAAAGTTATCCACAACTATTTTTTCAGAACACCAGTGGCAATCAAGTGTTCGCACAGTTCTTTGAGTGCGTCTATTGCCTCTCGTTTTCTTAGTTCTCGCCATCCGATACTATCCCGTGGGACACACCCAATCTCCCGAAGCCTTGCCGACAATCTTATGGCGCAATCCCGGTATGTGTTTCTTTCTTTTTTTAATTCCTTCCTTGATTTTCTCTGCTTCTTTTTCGAAATAGATTCTGCGTTCTTCATCATAAGCAAATGCCTCTTTTGCAATCTTCAACATAAATTCTTGAAAGTCGGCATCGCCGGACATATCACGCTTAACGGATTTTATTGCGTGGATGATTGTGGTGTGGTCACGATTAAGGTATTGACCGATTTTGGTCAGGCTTGCGTTACTGTATAGGTGCGCGACACTACAAAAGATGTGTCGTGGCTTTACAATATATGCGTTGCGTTTCGGTGACTTCAGCAGCTCGGATGTTATCTCGAAGTGCTTGCAAATGGTTCTGTCGATTGATGACAGAGACACCCCGTCTGAAAATGCGGGTTGCTTATAGTTGACCACTATCTCCATTGTCATTCTCCTTTTCAAATTTATCTGTCTCCATCGCCGCGATAAGTGCGTATGATGCGAGTTTATACAAGTCTCTGGCAGACATTTTACGCTCGTAAATCTCGCCATTGATAGCGGCTCGAAATGCGCCTGTCATAGCAAGCGGCATAAAACTGTCTGGCTCTAGTGTGTATTCTGCTTGTTTTGTCATTAGTGATGCTCTCGATACCTTGCCAGTGCCATCACAGGCATCGCAAGGCTGTTCAATAAAACTTGACCCTGTTCCGTCGGCAGAGATGTTGATGAGTAGAACACCCCTACCTTCGCATTTAGCACAGTGTATAGCTGTTCCACTCATCTTACTCTCCCCTAAAAAGGAATCTCGTCATTGCCTAGCGGGTTTGCCGCCGGGGTTTGTGACTGCATAGGAGTTCCGGCATCAGCCTGATATACGTCCTCCACCTTACCCCGAAGAACAGGTGCTTTGTCATTATCGCTGTTGCTATCCCAGTATGCGATTGCAACTTTCTCACCAGCCTTGATGTCGCGGTGTGCGTAAACGTGACCCTTGAAGCGCGGTGCTTTGCCACCAGCTTCGTATTTCTCGTTACGCCACACGGCGGTCGTTCCGGTGTTGTCAAATGCTTGGCTCATATCTTTTCCTTTCCTGATAGTTGAACCTTCATTGCTTTGAAGATTTCGAGAACTTTGTTCCTTTCATCTTCGCTCATTGCCCCGATAGCATCCTTATTACCTTCATACAAGGTAGTTAAAGCCCCCAGATGGGGCGCAGATTTAATCTGCTCCGTGAGGCTAGGATTAGTCGCTCCGCCAACCGAGGGAGGGGTAGCTGGCGGAGCAGTCTTAGCCCTGGCTGGCTTAGACTTAACTTGTGAGGCAGCATTGCCATCATCATCTTCATCACCCGACACGAGTCCGAGGGCGGCGCACAGACCATAGCGTCTTGCGTATGTCAGTGCAGACCCCATTGATTGCGCATCCGGCTTGGAGGAAATGACTGGCTGGTAGCCTTCCATTGACTCGCCGGACTCGTGCAGGACAACAGTTTTCAATACAAAGTTCCCGTCACCCATAATGTCCGGGAACTGCAACACAGACAGCCCGTGGTTAGCTAGAACTGGTCTGGCGGTATCCCAACAGTCCTTCAGGGTGCTGTAGGTTGATTTGTGAAACGGGTTTTTGCCCGATTGCGGCACAGTGCGGAACTCCGATTGTGCCTTTGCTAGTGCTGTTGCTAGGTTTTTCATAATTTCCATAACTCCTTTGCTTCTGCTAAAAATTCATCTCCCACATTCCACCTAAAATCATTCCAGATGGGCTGTATATATCCTGCAAGAACCTTGGGGTCGTTGCTAATCTTGAGCAAGTTCTGACGCACAATGGCGGCTTGCAAGAGGAACTCCATACAGCGTTGCAGATTGTCCGGTTGCAATTCATCACAGTTTGACTGGTCGAACACTGCCCAGTCTCGTGCGCTGATATAGATAATTGTTGGTGGCAGTCCGGTGCAAGCGCGATAGAACGCAACCTGACGAACGTGTGCAGGGTCGGGCTTTGTCGGGGGCTTGGGGACAGAGAAACCTCTTGACCCATCCTTGCGAACTGCGCCCGGTCTTGACCACTTTGTCTTTAATTCAATGATTGATTTTGGTGTTGAAAAGTCAGCGTATCCGATGACTGGAACGTCGAGGCGTGGATGTTCATAGCCCAGCACCTTCTCTTGCGTGAACTCTATATCGCCCTGCTCCTTAAAAACCTCATTCATAGCATCCAGACCGAGGCTGACCATATCGGGAATGTCCTCAACATATCTCTCTATCTTGGCGGCATCCAGTTCATCGCGTGGCGTATGCTCTTGCAAACGTGTTATGGCGTGACGGATCGCCTCCTTGTAGTCTACATCATCACAGACGACAGACTGAATGGCATCGTGAACTGCTCCTCCTGCTGGGGCGGGTGCGCCTGTCGGAACATCCCGGCGGCGATTGCGGAGATATAGGTAGTTAAAGTTCCACAGACAAAGAGGTTGCTCAAGCGATGAGGGTGAGAAATGTGTCACAACGACATCACCATCTCGCTTCAGGTAGTCTGGTATCGGCTTAAAAATTTCTTCCACAACTCTCTCCTGTTGACATTGGGGATAATGGGGGTGTTCGTTTCGCCTGTCAATACATTTTTGGTATTAACCTTTAACACGACGCAAGTTTTTCATTATGTCTTGTGCGGTCACTTTCTCCTGCGTGATTTCCTCAATCAACAGCATTGTTTGTGGCGAAGGCATACGCCGACCAGAGCGATAATGCGTGACTGCCGAGCGACTAACGCCAAGGCGTTCAGCCATCTTCTCGTCGGTCAGTTTTTGATTTTTCATCCAATCGTGCAAATTCATAATTTCATCTCCTCTTTGTTACTCGCACCAGTGCTGTAACATAATCTCTTTGACAAACCATTCTTTGTATTTGGTTATTTCTGAGGCGGCAGTTAGCTGTTCATCGTCCAGCAATATCTCATAGTTGTCGCCGTAATACACTTGCATATCCTTGCCAGTGCCGACACAGATAAAGTCTTGATAGCCTGTCACCTCGCACACGGCTTGGTAAATCTCGTGTGCATCTTCGGGCTTCTCTGCGGGGTATTGGTGTCCATCCTCGCGCATTGCGTCATTGGTCGATAGAATCTTGAAGTAACTCACTGCTTGTCCTCTCGTTTGATTGCGACACCGATAGTCAATATCAGGTGTCCGTCCTCGTCGTCGATTTGCTGTAGTTCGCTGAACACCGCGCCGGGGCAGCTTACCAGCCAATCCCAAAACTCACTTGTCAGTTGATCTGTTTTGAATTGCATCGTCAAGTAACTCCTGTCCGGCAGTAGGCCATAATTGTTTCCAAACTTCGGTGTTTGTTTTTCCGTCAATGACTGGATACACGACAAGTTTCACTTTCCCGTCCATATCAGTAAAGATGTTTAAGTCATTGTCTGCATCCAAAGAAAACCATTCGTCAATGTCGTCACTGGCGACTTTCTTGTTGTCAATCTTATAGCTGTCAAGTTGGTATTGCAGGTGGTCACACTTGGCATAAAGCCGAGCGATATATTTCATCCTGTCAGCTTCCATAATTTCTGGAAACAAACGTCTGGCTGTCTCCATATATGTTTCACGTTTTGTGTATGTCATAGTCTCTCTCCTTTTGAATGACACCATACTCTCAGAAAAAATCAAAAAGATAAACTATCAAAAAGGATAGGGTTGTAAGGATATACGAATAAAGTATAATTGCAGGGGAGAGAACTATAGGAGGTCTATGATGACATTGAAAGAATACATTGATAACGTCGGAGTGAGTCAAGCGGCTCTAGCCCGAAAGATAGGCGTTGAGCAGGCGAGCATATCGCGCTGGGTCAATGGCAAGCAATATCCAGACTGGTCACTGATACCGGAGATTTACAAGGCGACTGAGGGCAGGGTCACAGCTAACGACTTTGTGAATTATGATGAGTAAGAAAAGCAGGGATAAGGGGCATAATTTTGAGCGCAGCGTGGTGCGTCTTTTGCGCGAGGAGTTTGGCGATTCGGTTGACCCAAAACGTGAGTTGAATCAATGGGCGACAGCCGGACTTTTTGACATCACTGGCGTTTTTCCGTTCGGCATTGAGTGTAAAAGGTATAAGGATGGTTTTAGCTTCCGACCTGAGTGGTGGAAGCAGGTGCGTGATGCGGCGTATGGCAAGTGCATACCCTGCCTTATATGGAAGCTAGATAGGAAGCCTATCAGGGTCACGCTTCCTGTGGTTGCAGTCAACCCTAATTTTGAGGATGCACACGGCTATAACTTCAGTGACAATGCGCTAATGCCTGTGACTATGGACTGGGAGACTGGTGCAATGATTATGCGGGAATGGATGGATTGCGATGACTTGGCATAAAGAACAGCCCGGACAGCGCGAGGCGGAGCAAAGAGTCGCTGACAACATTGAGAAGGCTTGGCGGTGCAAGTTGGTCAAGTTAAAGAATATCCATTCGGCTGATTATGCCGCAATCGTGAAGGATAAATGTCTCGATGAGCGCGTGGCGGCATTGATTGAGATTAAATGCCGGAGTGTCTCAAGAGACCATTATCCGACAGCGATTGCAGACATAAACAAGTGCCACAAGATTGATGGATACAGGCAAATACTTCACGATTGTCAGGCATTTCTTTTTTACCAATGGACAGATCAATGTGGCTATATCGAGATGTTGCCGCCGTATCGTGCGACGTTTATGGGTCGGCAAGACCGGGGTGAGGATGAACGGGATTTATATGTTCAATTTCCGGTTGCTGATTTTAAGACAATCTGGCGGGGACAGGAATATGTGGATATACCTTAAAAAGTCCTTGACAGCTTTTCGAACCTTTTTATACTTGAGCCGTAGGCGAACAAGACAACACGATAGAGGCGTAAATACAAGCAATGCAAACCTGCATTGTGTTAGAGATAACCTAGACTATCAGAAAAAAACTTCCCGTACGCCGTGCGCCAGCTAAGGCGATAGGGATTTTTTTCTAACAGATTAAACATTAAACATTGTGCATTTAAGCATATTTGTGTCTGATTGCAGACAATACAAAGAGAGATACAAAGAGAGAGGAAAGAGAGACAATGAACTATGACCAGCGTGTAAACTTAATTCGCAGGACAATAATAGTAAAAATGCAAAAGCTATACAGTGCGCCCCGCAATATGGCTAATGATGAGGAAGCCAAGTCTTTGATGGTGGATGAGATAATCAAAGCCATTAACAGCCAGCTACCGAGCCAGATTGAAAAGCAAGACGACTTTATACATCAGCTTAGTAAAGTCTGGGATATACTGCAAAGCAAGCAGGATTTTAGAGTCTGGTTTATGGCAAGCGATTGCCGTAAGGCGGCTAATAAAGTAGGCGGTGATTGGATAAGACGAAACCCCGACAAAGTAGAACGCCCTGCTAGTCCCGTTGAACAGGAAACCAGCAACGTATCAGCTAAAGAAAACCCGGCGGCGGCAGGCTGGACTATTGAAGGCATTGCCGCAAGGCGTGAACAGATAACCCGCGATATGAATAACCCCGATCACCCGCTAACAATAGACAGTGCTGCTTCTTTTATGGGTATATTGAAAGCGGTCGAGGATAGGCTTAAGGAAACAGAACACCCGGTTAAGGCAGACATAGCAGAGCTTGGCGAACTATAGGTATATACCAGCAAAGAATAAAATAGCCGCTATGGGGTTATA
>Ga0181379_1000236_pt1 | contig 28372 bp, 15 predicted proteins | sample 2SPOviralmetaG_FD_130115 | JGI IMG/M metagenome (GOLD analysis project Ga0181379, IMG submission 130115) | Marine viral communities from the oligotrophic San Pedro Time Series (SPOT) site, San Pedro Channel, CA, USA - 2 SPOT_SRF_2009-07-10 | ecosystem: Environmental > Aquatic > Marine > Strait... | reverse complement strand
CTTGACAGATAGATTGAATTTGGTCTTTGTGTTTAAGAACGGCTTGGTAGCCCGAGCCACCAACACCGTTACATTTGATTTCTTTATAGTTAAATTGTTCCATTATGCTTCTACTAAAGTTATATTTTTAAAAGAGTCTTCTAATTTGTAAGCGTTATCGGCCCAAGTTTTAGAACCAATGTTTTTCCAGTGACCATGATCAGCCATCTTTGGGAAGCTACTATGGATGGTACCTATAGTTATGTTCTCCAAGATACAGTTTGCCACTGTGGCGAACTTATTGGCTTTAAGTGCTAGAGCAGTTAAATACGTGTCTGACCCTGGGTGAGTAGACTTAAGTTCAATCGTCTGTAGGGCATTCTTCTTATACCTATTAACTAGCGCTTTAAGAGTTGATTTACCTTCTGATATAGTCATCCAACCAGCTACACATTTCGTAACGACTCTATAGTCATATTCTACATCCCATTTAAAGCCATATTCGCTAGTATGGAATTTGTGCATCTTGTTACCGATTTTTTGTTCGATTGAGTAAACTGTTTCCCCGCTAAATCCTTCGTGTTCTTTAATATACATAGTTTGTGTTTGTTTTTAATTACAGTACTAATATACGAAAAATAATTGACATAAAAAAATCTAGAGGCAATTATTTTGCCTAAAATGGCAAAGTTTTTTGCAGATACATATAATAACAATCATATCTACATATTATCCTTAAAAGACTGCTTTACATATCGTTGCTACTCGTGTTTTTTCTACAGTTCATAGAAGAGCTTAAGCCAAAACAAACAAAGATGCTACGTCCTGTAAAAATACCCACAATAGCAGAAGTCTTTGCAAATGGAAGTACTTTAAGGTTTATAGAAGATTCACTTATGTGGAACCCTCCTAGAAGATCTCCACATATTCTAACTAAAATAGCTCCATTACACCCTAGAATAATAGGATTAACAACAGAGGTTAGTAAAGGTACATATCTAATTCAATTAAATGGGATATACCCTATTGAAATTTTACAAAGAACATTATTTCATGAATTGGCACATGTATATCAATTTGAAAAAGGCCTACTAAAAGAAATGGGTAAAAGAATAATATGGAAAGATAGTCTATACGACTGGAGTCAACCATGGGGTGAAAGACCTTGGGAGATACATGCTGAAGAATTAGTCGAACAACTCTTTGTGCCTATTTGTGAAGATGATATATAAATTATGAAAACACCTATTGTTAAGTATAACGATAAATTATTAGATCGACTAAGCTGGTTTATGAAGATTGGCGGTATAACTCTTTGGCCATATATTATTTTAAGAGAAAGATATAACTCTACAAAGTATTGGAGAAAGAGAGCTGCTAGAATTATTAACCACGAGTCTATTCATATTAGACAACAAGAAGAACTTTTAGTCTTACCATTCTATGTACTTTATATTACAGAATGGTTTATTAAGCTATTCTTTTACGGCAGAAAATCTTACTATAATATTTCATTTGAGAGAGAAGCCTATGATAATGATGATAACTTAAGCTATCTAGGTAAAAGAAAGAAATACGCTTGGATAAAAAGAATATTTTAAGTGATATATAATATGTTACTAACATGGTATACGATAACCTTTTAAATAAAAAATAAATGTCAGCAAAACGAAGACGCATCGGAGCAGATGCAACCACAACAATCGCAGTCGAAGAACAGACTCAATCAACACAAACGCAGGTAGAAGTTAAAACTACAACTAAAGAAGAAAAACCTGCAGACCCCTACGCAGAATTTTATGATGACAATGGAGATTTTCTTTGGGAAGCCTATGAAGGTACTTGCCCAACTAGAAATAGAACTCCAAATCCACATGTTAAAACTAACAACGGTGATAAGGTCTACTCAAGAGAGCCTTATGCACAGGAGTTATATGATAAGATGGAACAATATGGTCAAGATATTAAACCAGTCATAAATGAGGGTGAAATACATGATGGTATTATTTATGGCATTGACCATAATTATATCACAGTAGATATAGGTTATAGAGAATTAGTTTATGTAAAGTTTGGTAAGGAGTCTGATGAAGTTAAAGCATCTTCAGTAGGCGACGAGACTGCAGTTTTAATTACAGAAACTAAAGGTACTTTAACAGGTACGATTACAGGTGGTGTAAAACATAAAACGTTTACAGATCTTAGAGACGGAATTGAAGAAGGTAGAACAGCCTGGATTGGCCATGTGAAGAACATGATTGACAAGGGTGGTTATGTAGTTACTGTGCAAGGTATTAATTGCTTTATGCCAGGTTCATTAGCAGGTATAAATAAATTATCTGACTTTAGCTCTATTGTAGGTGAAGAGATTTATGTGGTACCGGTTAGTTTCTCTGCAGATAGAGGTACGATTGTAGTTTCACATAGAAAATATTTACAAGCACTTATTCCAACTGCAATAGAAGAATTAAAACAGACGATTGAAGAAGAAAGAGAAGGTATAGTTACAGGTACTGCTAAATACGGAGTATTTGTAGAGTTTAGCAAATGCCTAACTGGTATGATTCACAATAATGACCTAGACGAAGAGACTCTAACTAAGTTTAAAGCTAGAGATATTAAGCCTGGGGATGCAATTAAGTTTAAGGTAAAGGATATTATTAGTAATAACAAAATTACACTAACTCAAAAAGATGTAGTTGAGGTTAATCCTTGGATAAACATTTCTAAGAGGTATACAATACCATCTGTTGTAGAAGCAACTGTTAAGTCTAGAAAAGACTATGGTTTATTTATTAATATAGAAGATGGTGTGACTGGATTACTACATATTAGTGAAATGGGCGAAGAAACTATGTCTGTATTTAATCCTGGTGATAAAATAACCGTTCAGATCACTAGAATTGATGAGGCAACTATGAAGGTATTCTTGAAGATGCCCCAATAACTCTCTCAGAAGAGTTTGATATATATTGAAAGTTAATATTATACTCTCAATATGCAAAAACTAAATAGAGACTCTAGTAGAATTTCGATCCTGAACGGAAGCCAAATTGGTGTCGAGTTTGAATTCTATTCTAATCTAGAACTTGAAGAGACTCAGAAGTCTTTATCTAAACTACTTAATCGTAAGATTAGGCTAGAAGATAAAGCACATTCTGACTTCCAACCAAGCAATGAGGTTTTTAAAATGGAACCAGATATGTCTGGTGGTAAAGGGCTAGTCGAACTAGTTACTGGTGCCATGCAATATCGCGATGCTAGATTAGTTATTATTAAAATGTTGGGATGGATTAGAGAAAATGGTTATACATCTGACCGTGCCTCTATCCACCTTAATATGTCTTTTAATCCTGATTACTTGGAAGACCCTATGATGATTTCTAAAATGAATATTTTAAAGTTTATTTTAGAATTTGATGAGAAGAGAGTTTACAAGTATTTTCCAAACAGAGAGAATTCAACCTATGCAAAATCTATTAAATGGGTTATGCCTAAACATGAAGCTTTCTACTATAATGAAGATTTAATTAGTTCGGATAACTTTACCTTTGCTAATACTAAATATTATGGTATTAACTTTGAAAAGGCACAAAAGAATTATTTAGAGTTTAGATATGTTGGTGGTAAAGATTATGAGAAAAGGCAAGATGATATTCTACATTTAGCTGAAATGTTTATCATGTCAGTATGGAAATCTTGTTTTAATCCTGTGTTTACTCCTGAGAATAAAATCGAAATGAAGAGGATTCTGCAGAAGAATGCGCCTCTTATGGAGATGTTAAAAGACCATACCGCCGTAAATAAGCATTGGCCTAAGATACATATACTAGTAGATTTGCAAGATAATGAGCAAGTTATTGAAGTCCAATGGAATAGATTTAAGACTAAAGTTTTAGATCTTCTATCAAATGGAGGCATGGAAGAAGGTTTAATTAACTACGATTCAGATTACGGATCGGTTCAGGTTAAAGACGGTAAATTTAAAACAGCCTATTTGTTAGATGGATTTGAATTTGTAAACTGCGAGTTGGCTGGTAATATTGAAAACAGTGAACTTTATAGCTGTAAAGTTAACGGGGCTCAGATATTAAGATCAAGTCTATACCAAGGTACAGAAGTTTGGGACTCTAAAGTAGAGTCAAGTTTTGTACATGGGAGTTGTACTTTAAATAACTGTTATGTCTTTGGCAAGGACGGTATTTTTAAAGGTAAAATGAATGGAGGTATTTTTAGAGAAGGCGGAGTAGGTTCTCATGCTAGATTCTCGGATGATACTGAAGTTATTGTAAGTAAAAAAATTAAAGCGTAAAAATGAGCGAAATTAGAGAAGGTAATAATACTAACTTAGGTACCGAAAGAGATTTTGGGCAAAACTGCTTAAACGACTTTTTACAAGAACTAGGTGATGATTTAACTGGTGCTTGTATGGTTCCTATTAATTTACCACAAAGAGAAATCGTTAACATTATTAAGAGAGCTAAGAAATGGTTCTATAAACAATACGAAGATTCTGTATTAGAAAACTATTACGTTGTTCCTAAAAATGTTTTTGAGTCTGCTTATTTTAAAAATACTAGATGTTTAAACCTACCTGGAGCTAATGCTGACGGTGGAGGTTCTGTATATTCAGTTTTTGGAGTACATGATTTATCATCTGGATTTAATGGAACAGGCCAAGGCATGGATGTTAGATTCAGTGGCGGTGGTGACTTCTCATTAGATAAAATGTTATTCAGAGGTATGTATGAAGGATCCGGTCCTGCTGAAGCCGCTGAAGAATTACAATACTACGTACTAAATGCGTCATTGGCAGATATGTCAAGACAGATTTTAGAAAACCCTATTAGCTTTCAGTATGCTAGACTAAACGGTAAGCTGAAAATAATGGGAGACACTCCAAAAGGAGATTGTATACTACATGTATACGAAACTATACCAGACTGTGCACTTTACTCAGATGAAATTTTCTTTAGATATTGTTCTGCGAAGATTAAATCTGCACTTGGTGCTAAGCTAGGTATATTCAAGTTTGCATTACCGGGTAATGTAGAATTTGACTATGATGCTATTAAAGACATGGGAGACACCGAATTAGAGTCAATAATAGAAGAAATCAAAGGCGACGAAGGCGTAGACTATATGTTTCACTCGTAATTAAGCCGAATACATATATAAATGGAATTTTATATTAAATACATAGGTGACCCGAATTACAGCGCGACACAACTACAGAATAATGGTGAGATTGAGCAGTTAATTACTCAAATCGAAACCACTTTATTCACTAGGAAAACTGAAGTTTTAGGTTCTCCAGGGTTTGGCTGTAATCTTGAAGATCTAGTTTATTCATTAAACCAAAATGAGTTTAATATTAAACAGGAGATTACAAATCAAATAAATAATTATTGTCCCCTAGCTGCTAAATATAAGGTTGCTACTAATGTAAAATTCTTTAAAGGTACTGTTAGAGATATTGCCTATGTTGATATTACAATTGATAGTAAATATTTAGTACAAATAAACCTAAGATAAAAGAGATAAATAATAAATGGCACAACTAAAATTTTTAGAGACAGTTAGGACTAACGCGGAGCAGATTAAGGCCGACACTAGAACTTATGTTAGCAGAGTTTACAAGAGAGCTAACACACTTTTTACTGAGGCGTCTCCTTTTGCTCAGATTATTTCTGTATTCTCAGAATTATATGAACTAATTATGTTCTATATTGAGGATGCTGTAGTAGAACAAAACATATATACTGCTCAACAAGCAGAATCTATATATGGTATGTCAAGATTGACAGGCCATGATGCAACAAGAGGTTTTGCTGCAACTGGAGAAATAGAATTTAGATGGAAGCCGGGTGCAGACCTTAGTAAGATTTCCGGTACTGGATTAAATATAGATCCAAGAGCTGAATTAAAATGTGAGTTAAATGGATTATTCTATACGTTACTATCTTCAAAGGATAGATTTAGATTAGAAAAATCTAATAACACAAAAATTAAAGCAGCAATAATTCAGGGTAAATATGAAAGACAAAACGTAACAGGTACTGGAGAAAAGTTACAGTCTTTTAATATACAAACTCAAAAATTATCAGATCATTCAAAGGTGGGTGTTTCTGTAAATGGTGAAAAATGGACTAAGCATAATTCATTATATGATTTACTAAATAACGAAAAAGGCTACTTGTTAAAAACAGGTATTGCTGGAGGTATTGATGTTTATTTTGGTAACGGTGCTTTTGGTGCTATCCCTCCTACAGGCTCTACAATTGAAGTTGAATATGTAAAACATGATGGTTTTATGGGTAACATAGATGATGGTAGAGATATAACATTTAAGTGGCAAGCAGAGGGAACTGATTCTTTAGGAGGCGAGCACGATCTAAATGAGTTTTTAGATATAACATGTACTTCATCTCCAAAAATGGGAGCAGATAGAGAGTCAACAAACTTTACTAAGATTATGACGCCACTTGCTTCAAAATCTTTTGTTTTAGCAACTCCAGATAATTACGAGTATTTTCTATCAAGATATGGAATGTTCTCGTATATAGATGCTTACAATACCACATCGGATGAGTATTTAGATGACGACAATGTTATTTACATATTTGCAGTGCCAGATGTAAGAAAGAAACTAACTTCTGGTCAAGACTACTTCTCTATTCCAGAGAACGAAATGTTCTTCGACCAAAATGAATATGATAAAATGGGACAAGTAATTCAGGACAGTGGCCAACAAATGGTTACAACTGAAGTTGTCTTTGTAAAACCTCAGGTTAGAAAATATAGTATGGATATTAATATTAGATATTTTGAAGGGTTTACGAAAGAAGAGATTTTTAATGATGTCAGAGCGAAGGTAAGTGATTACATGTTAAATGTAACAAGAAGAGATAAATTACCTAAGTCTGATATTGTCTATATTCTAGAGGAAATAGAAGGTATTGATGCTGTTAACGTTAGGTTTATTTCAGAAACTGAAGAAACAGCTAGAAGACTAGGCTACTTTGAGTCGGTTACAACAACCATCCAGCCACAAGAGCCAGTAGTCTTAGAAGATATAGGTAACGGTAAGCAAAAATACATCTTTTTCAAAAAAGTAGAAGAAGTCAAAGTCGTGGACGTTGATGAAACTACACAGATACCGTACACTGTCGCTGGCTTAGATCAGTGGGGTGATATAATTATGGAGAAAGAGGAAGTCGCAGTCTTTAGAGGCGGATGGCAAGATCGTGATGGTGACGAGATTGTTGATACAGCTCTAATTAATGCAGAAGCAGCATTGTCTGTTAACTTCGACCCATCGCCGGTACCTAGGACGATTTATACTAGAGTACAGGCTGGAAACAGAAAAGCCTTGAAATAATGTCGTTATATAAAGATCTATTATCATATAAAAGAAAGAGCCTTTACAAGGTAGCAAGAACTAGAAAGGACGCTAGGTTAAACACTGGCGCGGACTATCAAGAGGTAGGTCTATTACAAAGGATGTTATCAAAACATATCCAAAGAAATCAAACTCTTAGTGAGTTCATTTCTTTTTTAAATGATTATCTTTTAAATATTCTAAAAGGTCCTAGATTTCTAAAAGGTTACAAGAATTATACAGTTAAAAAAGACGATACGTATATTAGATAATTATGTGGAATAATTTAAGATTTTTTAACGGAACAACAAGTGAGTTACAGCTTGAGCAAGTAGATGGCATCTGGGAAGGTTCTATCTATTTACCTGTTGTATCTACTCAATTGTATGAGACAGTTAATCTATTTATTCTAGAAGAGGGTCTAGATACTAATGGTGATTCTATTGTTAATACTCCAGTTTCTCCGGATGGTGTAATAACTTCATTTGATTTTAAATGGGAGCCTACTAAAATAGATGAGTCTGAAGATATTATCATGTATGGTTATACTGTAACTGATGGTAAACCATTTATTAAAGAATTAAAAACTCAAAGCAAAGACTTAGGTTTATTTTCAAATATTGCAAGTCAAGATGCTGATTACTTTAAAACTTTAAACGAAAATAATAACGTTGCAATTCAAATTAATATAGCTCTTAACTCTATGACCGAAGGTGTTCATAAGAGAATATTGGAAGTTAAAGCTGGGACAGAGGTAATTGCAAGAATCCAAGTTTATGGTGAGGTTGAAGGTGAAGATGAAAGACTAAAAGTTTTATTAGCTAACCTAGGTGCAACATTAGACGACTCTGATTTCTTACTATTCAAATCACATGATATATCTGAGCAATCTCCTGACCAGGTTTTAATGAACCAAAAGAGAAAGGAGCTATTATTAGAATTACATAATATTAAGCCTTTTGTTGGTACATATAAAGCTATCCTAAATGCGATAGATTATTTTGGCTATGACAAAATTACTTTAAAAGAATATTGGATTAATGTAGATAAATCAGAGAATAACTTTGGTAAGCTACATGCTATTCCAGTACCTAACTCATCAGTAAGAGGTGAGATGACTAGAAAGAGATTAAAGTTTAAAGTACCTTCTTCGACTATGAAGAAGACTAGTAGATTTTCTTTAGTCTACAGATTAAATGAGCCTAATGGAACTTTTGATGATTTTGATATTGCAAATGTAGATGAGGTATTTGATTATACACCCGATGAAGTTATTATTAAGCTATATGGTTTAAAGAATAGACTACAAAGAGACTATCTACCACTTGAAGCTAAGATTATAGATATTACTGGAGAAGGTGATTACTTTACAAATAGAAACTTAAACATCTGGAAAATTCAGAACCCAATTGGTTTCTTTACTGAAGGACATAAAATTAAGTATCAGGTATTTCCTAATGATAGAGATCTTTTTATTGAAGATACATCAATGGTTTTAAAATCTGTCTTAGATCAAAACGATGCTACTAATAACTATAATACTTTTTTAAATCTTAAACCAGCAGAAGAGAGCACTTTAACTGAGGCTCAAAGAACGGAGATGAAAGATATTTACAGAGAGTTTTATAGAACATATCACGATAGAGAACTACATTCATATAATAAGGATATTCCAATTGGATGTCCAGTTATTTTAGATGGTGTACCTTCTTTCGATGACACATGGGATGAGGCTGTTTTTGTTTGGGATGACGCAGTAGATGCAAATGCAAACTTAAGAGTAACTTGGGATAACTGGTGGAAGAAATGGGTTTATGAGATTGAATGGTTAATCGATGGACCTAATGGTTTACACCAGGAATATAGAGGCCCGATTGATGACTACAAACAATTACCGCTTAGTTTACCTTATGTAGGTTCATATACTGTAGAGATGAGAACATACGACCTATTCGGCCACATGTCTTTCTACAAAACAGAGGACTTATTTAATGTTAAATTAAAAGATTTAGAATTATATGGTATCTATAAATGGTTAGATGTAGATACTGAGTCTCGTCAGTTTACATGGGATTCTAAAAAGATAGAGTGGAATAAGTCTGGAGGTTACTGGGGATTCCCTCAGGACAATCAAACAAAAGTCGAGGATGCTATTGCAACTATGTATTTAACCCTAGACAGATCGAACTATGTACAAGATGAAGAACAGGGAGTTAGATTCTCTACTGTTAGAAGATACCAAGATGTATATTCAGAAACTGGATATTCAGAAACTACTGGACCGTATACTTATGACGAGTCTACTTTTAGATGGAAAGATACAAGCCACTTATGGTGGGAAGCAATGAGAGTTGGACCAGATTTAGCGGCTTCTTTTAAAATAGATTGGATTGAGCAGGGGGATACTTTAAGAATTGTATATAAAGACCCTGTAACTGAGGTTCAATCTTTTGGTGAGCATACTATTACGGTATCTACTCCGGTAAATGCTGCAGATTTTGCAGGATGGCAAGCTGTAGTTGCAGACTTAGAATCAAGTGAAGACCCTATCATAAATAAATTTAATTTTAATCCTGTATTTGAGGACTTTGATGATGGTGGACAAATATTAGATTTTATGCACCATATACTTTGTGTAGGTAAACAATATTCAAGAACTTTTGATTTCGAAAGTGTGGATATTATTAAGGCAAGTATTGCATCTAATGCTCAAGTTAGTGGGTTTATTCACCAAAAATCTTTTAACCCAACATGGGATGATACTAAAGTATTTAAACAACATGCAACAGTAGATAGATCTACGCATGTAACTATATCAACTGATATTTCTAAGTTTCCTGGAGCTAAAAATCCAATATGGACTATTACGAATCTAAGTAACCCAGAAATCAATGATATATACTATAATAATATGTGGCTAACGTACATTTTTAAGGAGCCGGGTGACTACTCTATTCAACTTGAAGCGGAAGATACATATAACAACAAAAACGTCATAAGACGTAATATGATAAAAGTAAAATAAACTAAAATGGCAAACATTACAGAAATTTTAGGTACCGATTCGGTATCGTCTTCAAGACCAACTATTAACAGTAACTTTGAGTTGTTAAACGACGAGTTAGCTTCAGTAATTGCACTATTAAATCCTACTACAAATAACTTAAGTGGAATGGATGGTGTAACTACTAAAACATTGACAGTTAATAATGGTGGGAATCTTTTAGTAGTAGGTACTTCTGGTCTAACAGTTAGCACAGAAGCTACATTCTCTAACAACGTTTCATTAGGTGGAAGAATTGTTAAGTCTGGTGTTATTGGAACTGCTTCAGTTCCGGCAGCAAACTTAGCCCCATCTGTTATTGATAAAGGTTCTTATTTTATTGGCGGTGGCTTTACAATTCCACCTGCAGTCGATGGGACAGAAGTAACTTTAATTAGCACATCTGCTAGCTCTATTACAATAGGTGCTGGACAGAACGCTAGTTTAGCTGCAACTAATATAGCATTAGATGCTGTAAACTCAACGATAACGTTAAGATGTTTTGAAAACAAATGGTATATTATAGCTCAATACGCTTGTACTATATCCTAATAATTAATTAAACCGAAACCTAATAGATGGCAACTCCTTTAGTTAGAATACCACAGCCACAAGGTGGCACGATGTATGCTTTTGCTTCGTCAGCAAGAGATATGACTAGGGCGTTTAACAGTTCTGATCTAAATTTTGAGTTTAGTAAATTCGCTTTACTAGACTTACCAGATTTCACAGACTCTGTAAACGGCTCTAATACCATTGACTTTGAATTGAATTTAAAGCAAGCATCCGGACAGGCTTATGTAGCTGGACAACCCAATGTAGATTGGGCTCAAACTTTCCAGAACTATGCTTTGAATATGGAAGAGATTCTACTTCAGGATGATGACTATGACCCGATTATTTTAGCATCAGATGCTGAAAAGATTTTCTTTAAGTGGTTATCAGCTTTAGGCGCGATTGGTTTTAGACCAACAGATTCAAACGAGTCTTCAGTTGGTGCATACGCTGAGAACGATAATGCAATCTTAGGTGGTTCGAACTACGATAGAGTAGTTAAGTATTTAGGTACAATTGATGCAGAAAATGATGTGGCATACCAAGGTAACACATATCATGAAGTCTATATTAATGTGCCAACGTCTGTTGGTAATACTCCACTGGTTTTATTTAGACCATACGACTATAATACAACAGCTACAAAACTTTTCCCTAGTGATGCAAATGCTGCACAAGTAGAAGGAAGAGAGGGGCAAACCCACCCAGATCCAAACATAAACCTAGAACCAGTTGTAGATAACTGGTCTCAAAGCCAAGGTGCTTTCTATGATATTGCAACAAATGCTACAGATTCAGTAGGTATTGAGTGGGATACATTATCTTATGCAGGAATTCAAAATAACCCGGATGTAAAGTCTCTATTAGACTTTGCAAAGACTGGCCAACAATTTAGATTTAATGCCGTTTTAGTTTACTACGATTTATATAGTCAGTCAGTTCCAGCAAACAGATCTACCAACCTATATGGTATCTTAATCTTAGATGATATTTTAGATACTTATGGACCTGGTACTAAAATTCACGAACAAATTAAATTTAAGCCAAATGAGGTTACCGGTCTAAACGGTAACGCATACTCATTAAAGTTAAATCTTAAATTTAATTCATCTCTAGATAATGTAGGGGTTGAGACAAGTGTAAATGACTTTACTACTTTCTCGATGGACCTTTTTATGGACACGACTACAGCTTTAGAAAATGCAACAGATTTATTATTACAGACTAATAATAGATATGCAAAAGTTACAGAGAGACTAGATAGTCTAGAGAATATAATTCTAGGTACTGCAAAAGCTGCAGAATTAGAAGCTAGAATAAAAGAGATAGAAGATGACTTTACAGCATCTTCATTACAGTTACAAGATTCATCAGCTTTGCTAAATCTTGTAAATAACGCACACTCTAAAATTAATCAACTGATTGATGGTACAATTCCAGTAGAATTACAATATAATACAGATGTAATTTTTGCAGGAAAGGGAACTACAGTTGATAAATCAATTGCTGGTAAAATTAAGGTAAACAATACTGTTGATGGGTATATGGTTGCTGATGTATTTAGATGGGATATTAATTCAAGCGCTGTAGTAAATCAATTATCTACTAGTAACCTATTCGATCCAGGTGAAGCAGATCAATATGGAGTATGGTCTAAATTAGTACCATTTTCTAATAGGTTAAGCTTAAAGAACATAACCACTACTGGTAATGCGTTCAATGGAAATCTAAATATATACATTGATGATTCTACTAACGGATGGACAAAGGGTCAAATCTTTAGAGTTGCATTAGATAATATAGACATTAACGGAAATAATATAAAAATTTGGACGAGTACATCTACCGGATTCAATCAAGAAGTTGCAAATATCAGCCCGATACAGTTGATTACTTCAACTCCTTATATTGAAGTTGTATGTATGGACCCATCCAATTATATATTTGAAGCAGATATTTTAAGATAATATGAACACAAACAACTCTATTTCTAACTCATTAAAAAAGCTCTTAGAGCTTAACACTAATTCATTAAAAACTTTTGAAAGAATTAATGAAGCAGTTACTACTAATCAAAAAAGTATTCCATTAGAGATACTTACTGACGAGGGTACTAAAATAGTATCTATACCTGGGTTTGGATTTATGCAAAAAGAGTTGCAAAGATTAGATACTAATCTAAAGGCTCTAACTGGTTTAGGTAAAGGTACAACTAGAATTAAATTACCAGATGGAACTTTCCAAAATATTATTACATCTGCACTTAAGAGTCCAGCAAATGATTTAACTGCGGTAGCAAGACCGATTAACTTCTCGACTGCTCCAAACTATTTTGCTGAAGACTTTTTAAACCCAATGCTTAAAACTTCTTTTGATGTAAGTGGTCAGATTCCAAATGACACTGAAAGAGTTTTAGTAAAAAGAATTATTTTTGATTCTTCAAATCAAACTGCAGTAGACTGGTTTAATGAAAATTATAGAAACCAGGAGAACATAGATTATTTAACTGCTATTAGAGATGTAGTAAATAATAGTATTGCATATATCGTTGATGAAGAATTAAGAGATATGCCATATAGAACTGGACAATATACTGGAAAGTTTGATGTCCTATCAATTTCAAATTCACAAAGAGAAGTTATTGAAGGTGGTGTAACTAAGAAACAAGCTATTAAATTATACACTCTAGATAAATTAACTTACTCTGATAAATCAAAAGATCTAGACCAGACTGAATTAATCCGCGTAGGTGATGAATTGATGGTCGCTGGTGGCTCTAAAAACACAAGATATGTAATTGACAAGCTGGACTCTTCAACTAGACAGGTTGAGCTTAGATTGATTGAGGGTTATGAACCAATTAAGATTGGAGCTAATGTACTTGGTATTTACAAGAATGAAGATAACAACTTACAAGTTGAAGTACCATGTGGATTTAACGAGAGAGTCTTAATGTTCATGAAGCCAATTGATGCTGATTCTAAACTATTAGCAGAGAACTGGTCTCCAGGTGTTGGTTATTATACAAATGAATTAACTCTTACTCAAGAGGATGGTGTACAAATTACACTTGCTGAATTCTATAAAGATAATGTAGCTGATTTCAGTAGAATGATTGATGCGTTAAAGGTGGATTCAGTTCCTCCAGCTGCAATTGGTGTAACTCCAGATGCTCCGGTTTTAAATTCTGAAAACTTTAAAGTTGTACAGGTTAATACTCACTTAAGTGCAAATGATGCTAAGGGTAAGATTACAAAACTACAAGCTGATAAAATTACAGTTGATGAAGCAGTTAAAAAATTAGATTCTACAGTTGCTAAAAAGCGTGGAGAAATTGCTACTAAGAAATATAGATCTGAAGTACAAAGAGATAAAGATAAATCAGAATTAAACTCTTTGATAGAAGAAAGAGCTTCAGAGGCTAAAATGTTTAGCTCTATTGTAAATCAAATACAAAGTGTTTCTGCAGATACTAACGTTAAGAAGGCATCTCCTAAATATAGAATTAGAGGTTTCTGGGCAATACCAGGTGCTAAGAAGGTTGCAGATACTGCAGACCAAGAAGTAGTACAGTTTATTGTTGCATATAGATACCTATCAACTTCTGGTAAATCAGGAGAGGCTGCTCAACTTAAATTCAAAGAGGATGGTAGAGAGAAAACAGCAGTATTCTCAAACTGGAATGAAAAGAAAACTAAAGTAAGACCAAGGGCTAAGTCGATTGCACCAGATGGTACAGTTGCTACTAAGTTTACATGGCAGCCATCAAGAGTAGAAGATGGTCAAGAAATTAACTTTAACCAATTGGATATTGCAATTAGTCAAGGTGAAACTGTAGAGATTAGAGTTAAATCAATTTCTGAAGCAGGTTATCCTCAGAATCCAATTATGTCAGATTGGTCAGAGTCAATGACAGTTGCTTTCCCAGAAGCTGAAATTGATACTACTGATATTGCAGCAACAGTTGAAGCTAACCTAGCTGAATTAGCTAGAGTAAGAATGAACGAGGAGTTAACTGCTCAAGGTATTTACACTCACGTTGAAGATTCATTTACTGCTAACGAAAGCTATTACGCACATACTGCTACAAATATTGCTTCTGGATTTTTAACAGAAGAACAAAAACCAATCTCTGTATATGATAAAATTGCAGAATTAGAAGCTCAATTAGCAGGACTTAAAGGTACTGTTGAAGCTGAAGTTGGTGAACTTGTTGTTAAAATTGTTGATGAAGATGGTACGGTAACAAATGTAACTAAAGATCAAACAGTTCAAATCTTTGCCGGGTATTATGTTAACGAGGTAGCAGACTTAAGTGTTAGAAAAGGACATATTGTTAATAAGACATTTAGACTACAGTTAGAAAATAGTAAAGCTTCTAAACTAGAATTAGTTTCTAGATTGGTTGGTGATAGAAATAAACCAGCATATAGATCTTCTGCTTCGGCATCAACTGAAGCTACTAACTTCTTTGGAATAGATATAAACGATGCAGGTGGAGAAAGCCCTGATAAGAAAATAGAAAACGATAGTTACTATTTAACAGAGGGTAAATATGATTTAGCTCCTATTCAATATCAAAATGTAGATACTGCTCAAACTGAAAAGACTGGAGATGCTCCATACCAATCAGCACAAAGAAGGGGTCAGTTTATCTATAGTAGATTTATGGATATTGCAAACCAAAACGCACATTATATTGTTGAGCCACTTGAAACTGTAACAACTCCATTTGATATTACAGATTACGAACATGGTTTAAGCTATACTTCTACATTAGCACAAGGAAATTCAACTCAAGATTTTATATGGAGTGGTGATTTCGTAGCAGGTTTAGGTAATAGCGCTTATGGACCTGGTGAGTCTTTCGATCCTTCTAAAGTAGGGGTTACTTCTATTTCAACAATAGGACTTTACCCATATAATAGAGGTTTATATTTACATAAAGACCATCCATTATTAGAGAATGTTTGGGAAGATGCTAATGATTCTGGGTCTATAGATATAGACGCTGTTAGAAGATCAATGATTTTTTCAATGCCTAAAACAGCAACACAAGCTACAGGTGCTACATTATTTAGTTTCTTTGGGTATAACCGTTTATTAAATAGTGCTTCAATTGGAAATAAACAACAAACAGCATTCCATACCGGTAAAGGTTTAAAAGAACAAAATTTATGGGCAAACTCCAGCGTGCCGGAAGATTTAGGAAGACCTATTAAAATGTCTTTCGAAGAAAACGACCAATACTTATTAGGTGGTAGATCTTGTGGGGCGTTCTTATATATGAATCCAATTAATATGGAGGCCTTAAAAGTTGGAGGCGATACTAGAAGAAGTAAAAAAGAAATAAACCCTAAAAAAGATAATGAATCTAACGCAGTTTCTGTTGAGGTTGTATTCCAATATAGAATGACAGATTATTTTGGTAATAACCCAGATATAGATACTGGTAGAATTGGAGGATTTGCTAGATTAGCCTACAACAATTTAACTTATACTAAGAAAATAGGTTTTGACATTTTCGATAAATATGGTGAACAGTTTTCTTTTGACTTAGAAGTGTTTGCTAAATATAGTCCTAAAGGTAAAAACTTAAACTCGATTAGAGCTGCGAGAATTACAAGAGACTCAGGTCCAAGTAACCCAATCTCTACGTGGTATCAAGTTCAAAACGGTAGAAACATTCTGCAACAATAATCCTTCATTTAGTTAGATAATAATCTTGATATATAATAGAGACGGAAATATCTCTATAATAAGATTTAAAACTAAATGGCACAAATTACTAATTTTACAGTAACATCATGGGCCTCTGAGCAAGATGCATGGACAAATGGACCAGCGCTCGTATCAGGAGGTGTTGTAAATATACAAACAGTTCATTTTAATGAAAATGCACAGGGTTCATCTTTAACACTAGAGGCTGGTGACACATTGTATCTTGACCCTGCATTTGTTGGCGCTCTTAATGGAGGTGATAATTATTACTATTATGAAGTATCATCTGTCGGATATGTAGTACAAGTTGCTACAAACGGTGTTGTAGGTGCTCCTGCAACTACAACCACAACAACTGCGCCAGTTTATACTTATACAATTTCTATAGAAGATGGAAATGGTGCTACTATTAGTTCTATTAATGAGGGTTCTACATTTAACGTTGTAGTTACAGTAGATCAAGCTGGGCAAAATGAAACCCTTACAGCCACAGGAGCTGCAGACGAGTCAGATTTTACAACATGGCCTTTTGGTGCAGGAAACACTTCACAAGTTTTAGATTTTTCATCATTAACTACACAGACTTTAACGTTTGTTATTGATAACGATACAACTACTGAAGGCAATCAAGATATTATTTTTACTTTAGATGACGGGACGACTCAAACTCTAACTATTATTGATTCGAGTGTAACTAACCAGCCACCTACATTAGGTAACGGTTCGTTTAGTGTAACTCAAAACAATAATAACGATTTTGTTGATATAGACCTGTCAGATCCTTCATTAGCAAACGATCCGGAATCAGATCCAATGACATGGACTATTGTAAGCGGTCCTAATAATGGGTATTTAATAGACCCTAATGCTCCGTCAACTCAAATTGCAAATTATCCGCATGTTATTGCTAATTCAGCTGCTACTATTAGATATTACCCAGATAATACTGGTGCTCCATCGTCTACTGCATTTGTCTTTAAAGCAGAAGATCAATTTAGTACTCAAACTAATACTGCTACAATTACAGTATCGATAGACCCACCTAGTAATCAACCCCCGGCGTTTATTACGGGTTTACCAGACCAATTAACTACACAGGCAACTGGTGCTGGGAGTGTACTTACTTTTACAAGATCTTTTACTGATGAAGATACTGCAACATGTGTATTAGAATGGCTTGATGAAGATGGCAATGTTCTAACAACTGTTGCAGGGGTAAATGGAGAATTAAATTATGGTGTCCTTTCAGGTTCTGATGCAACTGCTTGGTCATACACAACAAACGCGCAGTCTACACTTAATCCTGGAGATCCGGATTTAGTAGATACTATTTACTTTAGAGTAACCGACTCCGACGGTGAGTCTGATTCACATACTATTGATTTTAGACATACTGCGCCTGGAAATATTGCACCAACATGGAATGTTACTCCACCATCAACTTCTCAGGAAATTACAGCAGGGGTACAATTTAATGTCACTGGAATAACTGCTTCTGACCCGGATGCATCTCAAACATTAGTATACTCTCTTGCTCTTGCAGGAAGTGATCAAAATGCATCTGGTAATTTTAATGAACAAACAGGTACTTTATCTATAACAGGAGCTGCTACAGGTAGTGTTGAGGCAACACTAACGGTTAGTGATGGTATTGGTCAAGATCAAATTGTATATAATTTTAGTACTGTAGAAGTTGCATATAGAGGTGTTAACTATTCTTCATTTGCAAACTCTGAAACAGTAGCATGTGGATTAACAAGATCGACTGGCTCTGATCTCTATTATTATAGCACAAATGGAGGAGGGACATTTTTATCAAACCTACCACTTGGCGAGAAACTATATTTAGATGTTGGATTAACTCTTCCGGTAACTCCTTCTTCTGCTAGTAATACGTGGATTTCTTTAGAAGAAACTACATACCAAACAGTAAAGGCTGTTAGATTAGATAGTGATGGTACTATTTTAGAGATTTTAAATTGTACGGTTTCAAGTGGTAACGCATGGCCGTTATATCTTAGATATTCTCAAGAAGGAGAGTCTGGATCTATTGAAGAAAATTACTGTAACGATATTTATGAAGAAGGTGAGGCGTGGCAAAATGCTATAGATCCGGCGGGCAACGGTGGTACTGTAACTTTAGCTGATGTTGTAGCTATAGGTGGACAACTGTTTTCATCGGAATACTCTGCCAATCAATATTCAGGTCAAACAGCACCAACTGGTGTTGTACTTGCAGATGGTTTATATTCTGAACCAGGAGTAACACCAGATGGATCTTATTATTACTATAATGCTTCACAATGGCAGAGTAGTAATGGCAATACTTTATTTGAGTGTCCACCTCCAATAGTTTATGGTACAAAAAATATTAGTGTTTACTTTTACGCTCCTAATCCAACTGATATTGGTGATGTATGTAATGCAAACATTGGTCCAACATGGGCTGATTCGATTGGGAATTTCACCCAAATAACTCTTTATTATAGACAAGATGTTAATGATAATAATAATTGGAATCTATTAGACTTAGCTAAAAACCAAGTACAGGTTTTCTTATCACAGGCTGCGGCTGACTCTCAAAATTACACTTTATTATCATCTAGTGCAATATTATTAGATGGTATAACTGGTGGTTTTGTAATATGGGATAATAATGAGTATACTGGATATGATGGCTCTTATGCTTGGTATGCTGTTAGTGATGATTTTAATTCAGGTACACAAGATAATATATTAGAATTAGCAGATGTGGATTCAGTTTTAGGCATCTGTGGAGATGGTATAACTGGCGCAGATTTAGATTATATTAGACCTCCGCTTTTTGATGCTTTACAGGTTCAAGTAGGTAATTCCACTGGATCTAGAACTTCTGTTTATTATGCATTTTATGCATGTAATGCTAAATTAGACCCTGGTATGCCAGGTGGAAATTCATATTATCCAATGTATATTGTAGATGGTATGGTGGATGTTGCTCAAATGTCTGATAGTGGAATATCATATATTAATGATTTTGTAAAGCAAATTTCAAATCGTGGTGTTGATGTTGCCAATCCTGAAGAAAGAGCTCAAATCAAAGTAGGAGGTGAATGTCTAACTTACATAAGCTATATAGTTGCTACTAATATAGAAGATGCGGTTGCTCAAATGAAATCACAGATAGAGCAAGTAGAGTCAAATATTTCATTTCAACACGGTGGGCTTGCAATTCCAGTAAGACCTGTTTCTATTAATGCAATTGATTTAGGATTAGGTAGTCAGGCAGAAGTATCATGGAGAAACTTTACTGATTTAGAAAGAGATAGAATATGTTATGAATGTTCTATACAAGTAAATGGTACTCAACATGCATGGGCAAATTATGTATTTCCAGCAATGGATAATAACCTAGTTTTAGATAGAACTATACCTAATTTTAACCTAGAAGAAAATTATACATTAGATAATGTATCTAAGCCGTTATTAAGAACAAACCCAAAATTAACAACTAATGCTAAAATTGTTGCTAATATTTCAGATGAAATATTCTTAGAATCTATTGACGCAACTAAAGATTTAGCATCAGTTGAATATAAGAGATGGGCTCTTAATCCAAACGGTGATTACTCACAAGACTTATATAAGTTCTATAAAAGTAGTTCCACTCCAGCTGATGTAATGTATGCTGTTAGATCTGATTATTCAGACTTTACAGTACAAGATAGCTTTAGTAAACAAATTGAAGAGGTTTATCATTATGGCACTACATATAATTATTCTAAGTTACATGACGAAGACTTTAGAATGTTTGCTCCTATTTGGTTAGATAAAGATATTCCTAAAAAGTTTGTTGTATTTAGAGTTAACGATCCTGTTGGTGAAATAGACTTTGATGTAAATAGTAACCTACAAAATATACAAGATATTTTAAAGAACTCTGAAATTATTAAGACCTTTGATTTAACAAATGATTCTTCATTAGGTAAATACATTAGAGGTCATGTAAATTCTGAGTCTTTCCCTAAAACACCAGTTCAATTTAATTTTGAAAGAAGAGAGAAAAGTAATTTTAAAGGGATTGATTTAGGCAAGGGTGGATTTGCAACTAAAGGTGAATATCTATATAAAGATTTCGTGAGAGCTGATAGCCCTCTAATAGCCCAGAACTCGATGATTACAGACGGGTTTGAAAGAAATAAATTAGCATGTGCAAATTTACTTAATTTAGAATTCCTATTTAATGATAACGATGCTTCTGATTATACCATTAACAGATATTTTGGCTTATATGTAAATGATATTGATTCAGGTTATGGTAATATTAGCTCTGCTGATAATGGTAATATCATATTTAAAAACTTAAATTCATATATTAATGAGTCTCCGGAGTCTGCAATCCCTGCGTTTAAACAAATATCGGGAACACCAACTTTAGGCTATCTTAATATAAGTGATGAATTCTATAAAATATCCTCTAAAGCAAAATATGACGTTAATAAATTAAACGTAATTGTAGAGGATGGTAAAAACCAAATTCCATCAGAAGTTAAAACAGCGCCAAATGGTAACTCGGTAGATATTGTGAAAGATGATAAACCTGGTTTTGATTTTGTTAAGTTTTCAGTTGTTGATACTCCAGCTATAAATGATAAGTTCATAGTATTTGAGTCTAGGGAATCTGTTTATTCACTTAAGTTTTTAAGACATATTCCAAACGAGGCATGGAAATTAAATATTAATAATGGTGGTACTCTAATTCAAGAAGATATTTTAACACAGAATAGTATTTACTCTACATTCCAAGTTATTGAAAACGCATTAGGAGCTTTTGATAATATAAAGGTTGAATTTGATGGCGATAAAACTATATTTATACAAGAGGTTAATGCTACGCTCGGGGATTTAGATGTTTATATATGGGCTCCAGTACCTAGTGCTGTTAGTAGTATTATTAAGGTAACACAAATGCAATCTTCTGTAAACTTAGATAACTCTACATTTTTCGCATCATCAGCCAATCCAGTAGATCCATCATATTTAGCTCCTGGTGAATTTATTGGAAATTCATTCTCAGCAGCTGGCTCTACTTTAGATATTGCAAATGCAATTGTTGCTTGTATTAATAGTAGCCCTATTAATTTTGATGCTGTATTACAGGAGGGGACTTCTAATTTCTACATTAAGAATAGAGTTAGCGGATATAAGCTTTTACAATCAGGGATTTTAGTTCCTACTGGTAATTCTATTGCATTTTTATCAATAGAGAATAGAGATATAAAAACAGTAAACAACCCACATGGTGTGCTTAAGCTATCAGATGCGGTACTTGATAATAATTTTGTACACTATATGAAAGGTGGTAACTCTTCTGGTAAATCAGTTTTAGTAACTCAAGATTCTGTTGCTGATATTGTTGTCGGAGATATGATACCTACTACTTCGATTGGAGTGTATAATGAAGTTATAGATATTGTAGATGATATTGAAAATACTGGGTCAATTTATAGAAAATTAATTTTAGATAAAAAGAATTCTCTTGAAAGTGGAGAACATAAAGTGTATGCTGAAAATGTGGCTAGATTAGGTTTGTTGTCAGCTTATGATATTCACGATATGAACTTTGACTTTTATGATATAGATAATTCTGAGTTAAAAGAATTAGAATTAGAAACTCCGGCAAATATTAATTATGAGCCTGAAAGGAGTGCTTCTAACTCGCTTACAGTATTTAGTAGCGATTATGATATAGCAGATCCATACAGTTACTTTAGTGGTATTAGTGCTACATTAGGTGAAGAAACATTAGATGAATATAATGAAATTAAATTATTTAGTGAGTATGATAGGTTACAAGAAAATAGTTTAAAGGAATTTGCAGTAGATTCTAGAGTAGTTCCTAATATAAATAAATGGGTACTTAAAGATAGTTTAACTGTAAGAGAACAGCCTTATTATCTTAACTCTAATGAAGCTTTTGGTAGAACTAATTTCTCACCAGATTTTGATGCTGTAGGTAGAGATAGATTAGGAATGACACATGAGTGGTTCTATATGGATAATTTACCAAAATACATAACTAACGATAAACTTAATAGTACGTTTAGCTATATTAATTTTGTAGACGGTTTTGAATTAAAACCATCACACTTTAAAAGCACTTCATATAATTACTTTGATAAATTTATGGTTACTGATGGTTTTGAAGTAAAAGACCAATATGGTATAAAGTCTTTTATTAAAACAAACCTACAAAAGAAATACTCTTTAGTTTCAGGTGGTAATAATGTTTCTTTTGCTGATACTATTTTTAAAGGTATTAAAGTAGGATTTAAGAACCGAAAAGAATTTGAAAATAATAAATCTAATGAGTTTGTAAAAACTTCTGAATTTAATGGCTACAAGTTTAGTACATTATTATTAGTAAGGGGTGGTGGTAATACAAACGACATAGAGTATGAAGTAATACAAAACAAAAAATTTAAGTTTGTTATATTTTTAATTACAGTATCTATTGATGACTTATGGATTGATGGTGCTTTAAATAGAAAACTTCTATATGAAATGAACCATAGTTTTGTTTGGAATAACGAAACTAGAAGTTTTAAATATTCTGATGTTGAATTATCAGGTGCAATTAACCTAAACGATATTAATTTTAATGACCCTAATGCTGATGATTATCGAGTTGCTTTTGGAATTAACCATGTAAATGGATCCAAACCTCAGTTTTTAGATCAGATTAACTCAGACGATGATGATAACTTTGGCGATATTGAAATTACAGTTACTGACTCTAGCGGTTCAGTTACGTTTAAGTTAGGGATAGAATCTGTAGACGACCAGGGACAAATAACTTTATCCGGTGAACCTACTGATTTAAACGGCAACCCAGTAAACGTTTCTAATATAGCTGGTTATATTCAAAACAGTGCAGAATATGTATACAAACAGGGTGGTAAGAATGCGTTTACGTCGATCTTAGACCAATTAGCGGTCGGATCGGTTGCACAATTATTAGAATTAAACGATGGTAGTATTACTTATACTACAATCGAAGAAGATGGTACATCTTTAAATAACAGGTTTGAATTAGAATTTGAAAATGGAGTAGAAATAATTAAAGATGCAAATTTAGTTACAGTACCTGATCAGGATAAACCTAAAACGTTTAAACTAAAACAGGGTACAATAGGATTTAATCTTTATGGAAGTGATACTTATTATCCATTCTTAGTTAGACATAATGGTAACTACACGGTAGATACTAGACCTGTTGTAACATTTACAGATACTTATTCTCACTTTAAAACAAACACGTTACAAACAACAACAAACGCGTTTGAATTAAATATTGAAGAACCTATGTATAAGCACTCTTTAACTAGTGCTGAAGAAATTAAATTAGCTAGAGATTACTATAAGAAATATAATAGATGTGGAACTTCATTTAACCTAGGATTTATACAAGACAATACACATGATAGCCATTGGGGTATAATTAAAAACCACTTCTATAGAAAAGTAAATGAGTCTAATGCATCTGGTGTAACTAAACTATCTACATCTACGGATAAACTGCCTCTTTACCCATTAATTGGTGAGGTTGCAATAGATAAAAAAGATGTAAATGTGTTTAAATCTTCATGGGATAAAAACTATTATACTAGGTCTTTATCAGGTGGAGTTACTGAAAATGTTCCAGGTACTTTTGAAACTAAAGAAGAAAGATCTTACTTAGGTTCTACTATTATGAAAGTAAAAGATTCATACAATATACTTCAATTTAGCTCAAAACAAGTATTTAGCCAGGAGGAGCAAGACTCTATTTTAGCTAATGATAATAATACTACAGATGTTGTAATATTTGAAGATAAAAAATATGTATACATTGATTTTTATATTTCAACAACACTTAATCGCTTATTAAGTGAAGATGGTGTATTAAACTCTATTAATAAATTTGTTAATCCTGTAGACTCTGCTGGTGATAAAACCACCACAGTTGATGATGCAATACTTTATGTTGAAAATAATTTAGCTAATGCATTTAATTTAAACATGATAAAAATATACACAAGTAGAATAAAGGGTAAATATTCTGAAATACTTTCTACTGAAAATATTGAAAGTTTAGATGATGCTGGGTTTACAAACGATACAAACTTTACTTTTAAGGCGCACGAACAAAAGCCCCTTAATTTTAGATTGATATATAATAAAAGATTAGGTTACTCCTATAAGATTAGACCTATGATAAAAATAAAGTCATAAGAAATGGCCATTAATATTCAAGAAATACTACACCCTAGTGACTCTGATGCTATTAAGTTCGCAAAGATTAACTATAACTTTGACCAACTCGTAGTCAATGGCGGTGGACCTAGAGGTCCAAAAGGAGATCAGGGTAATCAAGGGGTTACCGGTTCTACAGGTGCTGTAGGTGACACAGGTCCAAAAGGTGACAAGGGAGATTCAGGCGAAACTACTAGCCCTTGGAAATCAATTGTAATAGATTCAAACATTAACGATAACCAAGATAACGTTACAATTTTAAAACCTAAACCAGATACTGATAAAGAAACTCCGGTTATTTGGCTTGGGGATGCTTCTTTTATTAATAGTGGTAATAATGCTAGTGATGGAGATTTAACTTTAAGGTCTACTTTGAATATTGGTAGACACTATAATTTTGAAAATAACATAATAGAGGCAGAGTATGTAACTTTTTGGCATGATGCTAATAATAAACTTAAAATAGATTCTGAAAACGTTACAACTGGTAGTGGCTTTGTTAGATATAACATTTCTCCGGTAATTCCAATATCGGGACAGTCACCAGATGTTAGACTTCAGATTAATACACATACAATACACACTGAACATTTTCAACTAAATAATTCTGGAGCTTCAGGAACACCTGAATCTGGTATGATTAGATATAATGCTGGTGGTAATAAATTTGAAGGGTATATCGGTGGTAACTGGGTAGATTTCTGTATGGAGCCTTGTGGCTCTGGAGGCGGAGGTACTATTAGTATATCAGGAGGTGATTTAGACCTTAATCCTGATGGAAGTTTAGTTAGTACTAGTGCTCCAGCCCCTCAATATACATATAATATATGGACTGGTTCAGGTGGTACAGTTTCAGTTGACGCGGGAGGTACTATTACTATTAATGATGGTAATTCAACTCAAGTGGTACCAACACCTGCTTTATTCCCTGCAAATGATGATGCTGGCGTTGAAATGCTAAGCGTTGATCTTGAGATAACAATCCCAGGCGGTTATCAAAATGCTGGAGGAACAATTACAGAAAATGCTATTAGTTTATCACAACCAACTAATTGGGTTGCACCTAGCTTAAACACATACGATTTAACATTAACTACAGCAGGTTCGTATTGGTCTATATCTGATGCGACTATAATAACTAGTAATTCTTCATCTGGTACAACTGCCGGAACATATAGTGGAGGTGTTTTACAATTCCAAGCCTATGATGATGCGACTGTTCAAGTTCGTATAGATGCAGACGCTAATCAAGGTTATGAGTTTGATGCTAATGGTGGTGCCGGAGCATTTAGTACAAATGGTGGTGCTAATGAACAATCAGATATAACTACTAACACTAGTCAGGCAACATATTCATTTAATCTTAATACAGGAAATGCTCAAAACGGATTTGGATTAGCAGATGGTGCACATACAGTTCAAGTAAGTGCTGATACTACACAGATACTAATACCGATATTAACAGGTTCATATAACTATTCGTTTGGTGCTAATGCCTATGACGCATGTAATGATGCTGCAGGTGGATATACTACTTTGGCGGTTTCTGTTCCAGCAAGTCCAGCACCTACAAACCAAACATGGCATGATGCTGCACTTGTAGCAGCAGGAATACACCATGCTAGTGGATCGGTACATGGAGCTAATGGATGGGTAACTATTACTCAACTTAGGGATGAAAATAATAATATTTTACCAACAGCTGATACAGTAGTTGATACAAACCAAGCTGGAGGATTTATCGGTAGCCCACAATCTTGTACACCAACAACATTAGCATTACCGGTATTTAATTGGACTAACACATCCACGCAAGCCAGTCCAATAACGCTGGGTTGGGGTACGACTTCCGGTGAAAACACACAACCATTTACATGGGACGGCGGTGCAATCGCAAGTGGTAACGCACTTGTCAGTCACTTTTATTGGATTGAGTGGAACAGCTTATTGCCTAGTGCTAATGTTTCTGTTAGAAACGCATCCGATACTGGTCCTCATACTGGCGGTGATGGTATTGCTAAATTCTTCTTTGACTTTGACCCGAGTGACCCGGAAGGAGTCCAAGGCCCATACGAGAATGGTTTGTTATTTACCGGCTCCTCTACCATGTTTAATAATATACCGTATGATGGTGTAAATTCAACTGATGGGTTATGGGCAAGGATAGAGCAGACGTGTCACGTTGCAGGTACTGTAATGAATCTAGCTGATGGAACAACTAAACTAGTTGAAGACTTAGAAGTTGGAGATGTATTAGCATCATATAGCATTACAGGTCTTGGAACTGATGAAAATGAACAACCATGGGAGACGTACTCAGTAGACGCAACAGGATGGTCTGCTACTCAGAGTACAACTACAGTAACGTCTATAAGAGACGGTTTATTTGACGAGTATTACAACTTTAATAATGATTTAACTAAAGTTACACGTGAACACCCAGTTCTAGTAAAAGCTGGTGATAACATTTCATTCAAAAGAGCTGATGCTATAGTTGAGGGAGATTCATTCTATATCAACGGCGCATGGGTTGAAATTACTAGCATTGAGCTTGTAACTGCTGACCCAAAAGTTATGACATATACAGTAGGTGTTGAAGAAGAAGATGTTTATCTAGCAGATGGTATCTTATGGCACAATGCACCGACTGGTAAATAATAAATTATGAAAGACAAAATAAAAAACATATTAGCAAATAGGACTCTGGTAACTTTCGTTGCGGGAGCCCTTCTATGTTTATTGTTTCTTAAACAATGTAACAGTATTGAGAACTTAAAACAAGATGTTAAATTAGCACAAGAAGATGCTGGTAGACAACTTAATAACTTTAAGGCTGCTCAAGACTCTGTTACAATACTAAGAAACGATAATGGAGATCAGCTTGCTCAGATTAGATCCTATGAATTTGATTTATCAAATCTAGAATCTAGCCAAGCCAAGTTGACTAAAAAGTATAAGAAAGCGTTAGCACTTAATGATGACTTAAAAGAAGTTAACTCATTAATTTCCGCTAACTTAGAAATTACAGATAGTTTAGATGTAACTACTACAACTGAAACTATTGATACGACAACTACTAAAGTTACGTTTGCATCATCAGAAGATTTCGGTGATGGTAACTCTAGAAAACTAACAGGGTTTTCTACCTTTAAATATGAATTTGAAAAATTTAAAGTATTAGAAACTAAGTTTGAATTGACACAAACTTTAAGCCTAATGGCTGCGATTGAGAATGTAGACGGAGCGGATAGATTAAAGTTATCAACAAGCTACCCTGGGTTAGAGATTAAAGATATTGAAAATATAAACTTAGTTAATAGTAGATTAAATAGAAAAGACCAAAAGAAATCTAGATGGCTAGTTGGTTTTGGAGTTGGATATGGTATTAACTTAAATAATAACCAGGTAATTAGTACTGG
>Ga0181379_1000233_pt1 | contig 28608 bp, 36 predicted proteins | sample 2SPOviralmetaG_FD_130115 | JGI IMG/M metagenome (GOLD analysis project Ga0181379, IMG submission 130115) | Marine viral communities from the oligotrophic San Pedro Time Series (SPOT) site, San Pedro Channel, CA, USA - 2 SPOT_SRF_2009-07-10 | ecosystem: Environmental > Aquatic > Marine > Strait... | reverse complement strand
TGGTGGGACTTGCCAAAGTATCGTAACAGAGATTTTGAAGCAAAGCAGTATGCACAAAATATGATTACCAAAGTAAATGTGGGCAAGTATGGTTGGCCTGGACCTGAAAAAGATGTAAAGTATTGGGTTGAACTAGACAATGGTAAAGTAGTTGGCTTCCGTCACGGTATGAGTGAAGGCGGCAAGCGCAGAGCAAAGTATGCAGAGTTTCCTGTATATAATGCTAAAAAAGGTTGACAACTCTGTAATCTATGTTATATTTAATTATAAGTTGGATTTGTAGAGAGAATTAGATGTTACTTACACCGCAAGAAGAATTACGCAACTGTGTGGATATCCTTACTACTAGGGATATTCCACTAAAATTGTTTGAAGATGGCCAAGCAAGACGTCTCCGTGCTGTATATTCTACCTCAAAATCTCATTATGATGTAGAATTACTGATTAAATTAGGAGAGGTTGGTATCCGTATTGCGTATCGTAACAACCCTACAAGAGAAACAAACAATACACTACTGTTGAACAAACTTCGCAAACAAGGAATGTTTGCAGATAGTAAAGTTAGTAGCCCAATGTTTCCAACATTTCTTAGCGAAAATTTGGCAGAAGACTTTCTTAAAGTTGTTGATTGTATTGAATCAACACCTGAGTTTGAAGATAGCACTGGTAATACATGGAAAGTAAATGGTGGACTGGAAGCAGGTACTTGGCACATTGTTGACACTGTACGCAGTGCAGTCAAGCGGGGTCATACAAGCGCACTAGGGCGTGATATGTATGAGTGCTTGCGTAGCAAAGTTGAAGTTAACAGATACGACAGTGAACAGGGATTGACTTGGGGCGAGCATGTTGTGCCTATTGACTTTATGACACAGGAACTTGTTCGCATGTGTACAAAGGGTGCTAGTGAAGATACAATGTTTGATTTTGTAATGCGTAACCACAAGGTTGTTTATATTACACCTACACAAGCAACCCGCATTGACAAGTATTTAAAGTTACAGACTGTTATGACAGAGGGCTGGAAGGACGGCGATTCTCCCTTTGCAAGGTTACACGCCGCTGATATTGCGATTGAGGAGTAGAGAGAATGGCATATCCAATGAAAAACACAATGGGATTTCAAGTAATGAACACTACCGAAGAAGAAGTGCATTATGCACAAAAGCGTAATAAAATTTTTGAAAACACACTTGATAAAACAATTAGTAGCATCAATGATCGTATTGAGTATGTTTATGGTCTTAGTGAAAGTAACCAGCGGTTAAGGGCTGGAACAGAAGACAGTCTTCTAGAATTTGAGATGCGCTATGAGGAAATGCAGGATCCTGAGTTTTTCTATAGCAAATTAGCAAATCGTAGAATTACAGAAACTATGGCTAACATTGTTATTGATATGAGACTGCAACGTGTTCCAACTATGGAAGCAATTCAGAAATATATCCGTAACTACCGTTGGTATAAAGTACAGCCAATCAAAGTTTTTGTTTGGGTTGACCCAAATGGTAAAGAGCACCTTGTGTGCTGGGACGGACAGCATACACTGATTATGTTGTATTTGATTGCCACACAGGTACATAAATTAAACCCTAGTGAAGTACAAATTCCAGTTAACATTACTGATGGTATTACTATTGAAGAAGCAAGAGAATCTTTAATGAGTGAGAACGGTGAAGGTCGTGTACTGTTTGATGCAGTAGACATGCATGAACAGGGTGTATTTGCTCGTAGAGACACTGGCAGTGAGGTAAAATCACATGTACTAGCAGAACAGAGACAACAGCATCTTGAAGATAACTTTATGTTTCTTGCAAATCCTCGGCGAGGAGAAATGGATAAGCCTGGCGCTCTTACAAGAACACAAGAGATCTTGGATCCAACGTTTTCACATCTAGTAACAAAGTACTTTGCACAATGGTTCTATGGTTTAAATGGTAGTAACAGACCTGCTTTTGGTGTTGAAGTTCCTGCTATGTACAACTTCTTTCATGAGTGTGTAAACAGCGGAATGGAACTGGATAGAAGGTACATTAAACAGGTTGCTATGGTTTGTCGCAGTGTAACAGGTGATGATTTTGATGGCAATATGGTTTGGGACCGTGTAAGGAAAATCTATGAGGTACACTTTAGAAAGGGTGAAGCAGATAAACCCGAAGGAGAACGTAATCGTATTAGCCACGAGGGTCATAAAAACGAAAAGATGCTTGCGTTTATTTGTGCAATGCTGAAAGCCAAGGGTGTTGCTGTACCAAACTACGTTCCATATTTTCCGGTAACTGAACAGGATCTGTTCTAAAAGGTTGACATATCCTGTAATAGTGCTATAGTTAAATAGTAAACAAAGGAGACGAGCATGCCAGAAAGTACACAAAACACAAAAGGTATTGACCTTCCAGTTGGCTTTGAAACAGTGCCCGAAGAGGACTTTCAGGCCCGCGAGGCACTGACTACTGCCCGTGTAAAGATGTTGCTCAAGACCAGTTGGTTTGGTACAATGGCTACTCGTCTCCCACTTGTTAACGCTGATGCGTGGTTAAACACAGCCGCAACAGATGGCAAGTATTTTTACTACAATTCAAAGTTTATTCTTATGCTGAAGCCAGGAGAACTTATCTTCTTGTTTGGGCATGAAGTACTGCACAATGTATATGATCACCTTGGTCGTAGCAAGCAGAACAAACACAATCCTACACTATCTAACATTGCCGCAGACTATTGCGTAAACAGAGACTTGAAAGACAATCGTATTGGTACTTTTATTACTACTGTGCCTGCACTGTATGATCGCAAGTATGATGGCAAGAGCATGGAAGAAGTATATGACATGCTCTATGAGAACGCTGACAAGATCAATATTGAAGATCTAGTTGACCAGTTGTTAGATGAACACTTGGATGGCGAAGATGACGGACAAGGCGATGGTGGACAGCCAGAAGAAGATGCAAACGGTAACCTTGTTAGTAAAAGCAAGCCTAAATACAGCAAAGAGCAAAAACAAGAGATCAGAGATCAGATCAAAGAAAGTCTACTACAAAGTGCCGCTGGTGCAAGTGCTGGCGAGATGCCTGCAGGCGTAAAACGTATTATTAAGGATCTCACAGAGCCTAAAATGCCCTGGCAAGAACTGCTTAACATGAGTATTCAAAGCACACTTAAAGGTGACTATTCGTTCATGGCTCGTAGCAAAAAAGGCTACTTCAGTGATGTTGCACTGCCTGGTCAGACTCCAGAAGAAACTATTGACATTGCACTTGCACTTGATATGAGTGGCAGTATCAGCGACACAATGGGCAAGGAGATGTTGTCAGAAGTGCGCGGCATTATGGAACAGTTCCAGGACTTTAAGATTAAAGTATGGTGCTTTGATACACAGTGCTACAACTACTGCGAGTTTACACCACAGAACATTGACGAGTTTGATGACTACGCTATTACTGGCGGTGGCGGCACAGACTTTGATGCTAACTGGGCCTTTATGAAAGAAAATGAAATCCGTCCAGAACGTTTTATTATGTTCACAGATGGTTACCCTTGGAACAGTTGGGGCGATCCAGATTACTGCGATACTGTGTTTATTATTCACGGCAGTGAGGATATTGTTCCACCATTTGGCAACCATGCCTACTACAGTGAGGCTAAATAGTTATATGAAATACTACTTACTATTTTGTCTTTTTGCACTCCTAGGCGGTTTTATTACTGGCAAAGCGGTTGCAGATGAATCTGAACCTGACTGGGCTAGTAAGCCTGTGATATGTGGAACTGTGGATAAGATCAGTTCTATTACTAGAAGCAAAGGATTAGAACTTACCTTTGGTGGTAACGGTTTGGCAAATAGTGTAAACACAGAAGCACCGGCAAGTGTATATGTATTTTTAGGAATCAATCCTGAAACAAAAGAATGGGCACTTAGTGAAGTAAGTGATGATGAAGCATGTATAATTGGATACGGCACTGGATTTTCAATTGATGCACACACTATGAAAAAACTTAGTAAGCCACAAACATAAAATAAATATTATTGACATAAAGACATATTTCACATACAATACAAGTAATGATATCAAAGACACAAGGAGATTCGAATGTCTGAAGAAGAAAACATGCCAGCGGAAACTGCAGAATCCGCGGTAGAAGGTGCGCCGCAATTGGGCGTAAATGACCTTAAACTAATGGCTAACATTATTGAAGTTGTAAGTAACCGTGGTGCCATTAAAGCAAATGAAATGGCAGCATGTGGTATGCTATATAACAACCTAATGAACTTTCTAATTGCAAATGGTGCTGTACAACAACCAGAAGTAGCAGATGATGGTGACATGGGCGAATTGCCAGGAGAAGAATCCAATGATTAAACATGTAGGTAAACAAGGTGACCTAAAGGTTGCAGTAATTTTTCGTGAAGTACCAGGTGAAGACCATATGGCATTGGTTGTTTATCCAGATCAATTGCAACAAACTCTGCATGATGATCTAATGAACGCTATCCAAAGCACAAAAGGTCAGGCAGCAAAGGACCTAGGCGATGCTATTCATGGCATTACAGGCACTAACGGGCAGACTATTCTAAATACTTTGCACAATGAACGCTTTATGAAAAAAATCCGTACACAGGATATTATTATGATTCCGCAGCCAAACAACCCAGGTGTTCGTTTGGATGAACTTAATAAAATTATTCGTGACTTGGACACAGGCAGTGAAGCAGCAGGCAAACTTGCTGAATTGGATGCTAATGCTGGACTTGCCGATCCTGATAAAAGGGCAGCAGGTATTACGGCATCGGCGGAAGCAACTGGCGGAAGTGGCCTATTAACTGACGAAGCAATTGCAGCAAGTCTTGTAAAGCAGGCAGAACAGATGCGCACACAAATGAAGAGTTTGGAAGCAGAAGCAACTAGACTAATGGAAGAAGCACAGGATCTTAATCCTGCACTAAAGCCTAAAAAAGCAAAACGTGGTCGTCCAGCAAAGGCAACAGCATAACATGAAAGTACAACTAGTAAGTTACAGCACCCCTGCTCCAGATTTTGAAGCAGAAGGTGTAGATAACGTGCAAGAACTTATTGCATTTTGTGCAAGAGTAAGTAACCCTAGCGCACAAATAAACACTGAAACAAGTGAAAAACTTATTAGGTACTTGGTTAAACATCAGCATTGGAGTCCATTAGAAATGGTCAGTGCTTGTCTTGAAATTGAAACTACTCGTGACATTGCACATCAGATTGTGCGTCATCGTAGTTTTAGTTTTCAAGAGTTTAGTCAACGTTATGCTAATCCTGTTGAGGACATGCAATTTGTTAGCAGAGAAGCAAGACTGCAGGATGTCAAAAATAGACAAAACAGTATTGAAGTTGATGATGATGAGCTTGATAAACAGTGGCGTATACATCAAGATAAAGTTGTAATGGCTGCAGCAAAAGCATATGAATGGGCTATTAAGAATAATATTGCTAAAGAGCAAGCCCGTGTAGTTCTTCCAGAAGGACTAACAAAGACCCGTTTGTATATGAACGGTACTCTACGCAGTTGGGTACACTATATTGAATTGCGTAGTGCGCATGGCACACAAAAAGAGCACATGGAAATTGCTAAAGAATGTGCAAAAGTTATCGCAGAAATCTTTCCACTCGCAGAAACTCTTTAAGGAGTAATAAAATGGGAGCAAAGCATCCTCAAGAAACAATAGCACAACTGGGTACTCAAAAAATACATTTTATACTGGCTGCACGTCACTTAATAAGGCAAGGACTTGCAAAGTCACCAGCAGATGCTATTCGTTACATGGAAGAAAACAACAGTGATGTTGATGAAATAATTGAACAACTTATTGTAAGCAAACAAGCAAAACTTGTTGTTAAAGAAGAACCAGAAACAGTAGATGAAGAATAAAGTTTTACTTATTGGCGGAGCGGGATTTATTGGATCTCGCTTCAGTCAGTTGAGCAGTTATGATTGTGAAATTGTTGATAAAACCACAGGACAAGACATCATTAACAGAAATGTATTGCCGCAAGGATATTACGATACTGTAATATTTTTGTCAGCCGAACCTAACGTTCAAGCAGTTATTAACAATCCTATGCTTGCTTATAGTACAATGACACACGGTTTACATATGTGTTTAGAGCAATATAATACAAGTCATTTTGTTTTTATGAGTTCAAGTATGGCATATGGAGAATGGACTAAGGAAACTATGACTGAAACTGATCCGTGTACACCCACAAACATATACGGACAACTTAAATTGCTTGGCGAGGGTATTGTAAAACAGTTTCATAACAACTGGACAATTGTACGTCCAAGTGCTGTATACGGCCCACAAGACAAGCCTAACAGGGTTGTAAACTTGTTTATTAATAAAATACGCAAGGGCGAACAGATTACACTACAAGGTGCAGACAACTTGTTTGACTTTACATATGTTGATGACATTGTACACGGACTAGAACGTGTAGTTGATCTAAAACCACAGGTTGAAACATATAACATTACCCGTGGAGAATCACATACACTGCAGGCTATGACAGATATGCTGTACGCAAAGTTAGGCGCAAAACCTAACTACACAAGTGAACCAAAGCCTGCTAACTATCCACGACGTGGTGCGCTGGACATAACAAAAGCAAATGAAGAACTTGAATATGTTCCACAGTTTAATCTACGCAGAGGATTAGATGATACGCTTAGTAAATCTTGATCGCTTGGCAAATGATCTTATGCCTTTTCTTGTACAAGTACAGGCAAGAGTGTTCACTAGCGGTCAAGTAATGTTAGGCAGATGGACACAAGAATTAGAACTAGAGTTGGCAGAACGTTCAAATGCAAAATACTGTAGCGTAGTGGGCAGTGGCAGCGATGCACTTATGTATGGTCTTCGTGCTACAGGAACAACCTCAACAACTATTCCAGCACAAACATTTAAGGCTACTAAAAACAGTTGCCGGCGTGCAGACATGGACATAGTATTTGCTGATGTTAGAACAAACGGTTGTGTTGAGTTTGATAGTGTAACAACAGACAGTGTAATATGGGTTGGATTGTTTGGCAATAACTGTGTGTTGCCCAAAGACATCGCAGTATACGAAGATGGTGCTCAACATTTTGGATTGCCACTTAAAGGCGAGTTTGCAAGTTATAGTTTTGATCCTACAAAAAGTCTACCTAACTTTGGCAACGGCGGCGCAGTTGTAAGTAATGACAGTGATATTATTGAACGTGTAAAACAGTTACGCAGGCATGGCCAAGTTGATATTCACACAGGCGGAAACAGCATAATGAGCGAACGTGATTGTGCTGAACTACTAGTAAAACTAGAATTTTTTGATGACTGGACAAGTCGTCGCCGAGAACTTGCAGAATATTATACAGAAGAACTGGAAGACTTGGTTGATTGTATTACTGATCCAACAGGAATGGTAAGCAAATTTGTAATTGCCACTGACAAAAAAAGTTGTTTAAAAACGCATCTAATACTAAAAAATATACAATGCAAAGATGTATACGAAGAGCCGCTTGCAAACATGCCACAAGCAACACTTAATTGTGAAAGGTTTTTAAGCATTCCTTGCGATAGTTATACTACTTTGGATGAAGCATCAACTGTTGTAGAGCATATCAAAATGTTCTTTGAGCCAAGTCCACTCAAAACTTAGTTGCAGGTCTCCGCCCATACCAATAAATTCTAGTGCATCTTCTGCGCCACGCTTGCTCCAATCACCAAATTCTCCATTACCAACAGTGTACCATTGTTTAAGTCTAAACTGACTTTCGATGTCTTTTTGTTGATCTAATTTTATGCATTCACGAAACGCAGTGCGCCAAGTTTCGTATGGCGTTGTTGCATAATCTGCAGTGCTACCTACAACAGGTACACTGGTGTGCGGCATGCTAAGTGTAAAGTCTAGCCCCCATTCAGTGCAGTCTAATACTAACTGTTTGTTGTAGGCAATAATGCCCATGTGTCCATAGGTTAATTCTGTAACAGGGTTGTATGAATCAAAGATATAGTGTTTGTCATTTTGCATGTAATCAGGCTGCCAGTTAAAGTCAAAGTCATCATGTACCCAGCACTTTGCAAATACATTTATAAACCAATCTGTTTCTGATATTTCTGCACAGGCTTTGTATGCTTGAGCTCTGCCATTTACACCATCAATTCTCTTTGCTCGCGGACACAGTTTTTGCAGTCGATCCCAGTTTAAATCGGCGTTTTTTTCGCCATTGGAAACATACACTACATCTAGTGCCTTATCCTCTATTTTATAGTCATTATGACGCAATATGTATGGGTAGTCATAGTACTGTGTCCGAAAATGCTGTTTACAGTCACGCGGCACTAGTAGTACGCTACCACTTGCAGTAAAGGCATGTAGATTGCGTTTTTCCCATAGATTAGGATCGTAGTGTAGGTCACACGGAGTACGCTTTACCCAATCATACATATCGCCTAATGTAGTACGAGGTACACCGTTGCTGTGCCAGTTAATGTGTTCATACCAGCCAAGAACTTTAAGGTCGTCTGCTTGACGCTTAAACGCTGCTACAGGTACAAGGAAAGTATCGCCGTACTCGCAATCTCCGCTTGCCCAACAGTGTATTTGCGTTGCTTCCCAGGGTACAGGTTGCCAAGTAAAATCAAAGTGTGAATAGTCGCACAAGTCGCTGACAACCCAAACATATTCTGTACTTGCCCGTTCAACTATACGCTTAATAGTTGCCAGATGTGTATTGTTATAGCGTGTGTATTTTGTGTGCGCAGGCAGCGTAGTTTCACCGCCCATTTGCATGCAGTAAATATCAAACATTGATTACCATATAGGACTAGGAATTTGTGTTATTCTGTAACTCTGATATATGCTCATGCGCCTTTTTATAACAGGACTGCGCATGCCATGTTCATGTTGAGTAGGATTAAACATTAGATATCCACCATTTTTAATGTAAGGAACACTGCGCCACATGCCATCTATGTAACAGTGGGTACCCATGCTTTCGTCACCTTTGCAAAGATATATCTGTACATTAGCACTTAGATTAGGACTCAGATCAGTGTGTACTTCATTTATATAACCTTCATAGTCATACCATAACTGTGTGCTATTAGCAAAACACGGTGTAGCAAAATATTCACTGACAACAGATTCAATCTCAGGTAAGTGCAATCCTTTAGCATAGTGACCTTCGTCTCTGTTTTCTGCCCCTTGTCCCAGTCGTTGCCAACAATCTCTGTGTTTGAAATGCTTGCGTAGTTTCTTTATTGTTGCTTTATCAAATGCATCTTCGATGCGATAAAAATCATCATGTAGTTTAATTAACTGCATACTGTTACTCCATAACGTTTTTCAAATCTATCTGCATCAGCACGGTTGTTTACCATGGGTTCGCCTTTGATGTTTAGACTTGTATTAAGTAGCAGTGGACAACCTGTCATAAAGTACCACTTCTCAAGCAATGCTCTTACACCTGGATGATCGTTCTTACCAACTGTTTGTACACGAGCAGTTCCATCAGCATGACAAATAGCAGGATATAGTTCTGGGTTCTTTAAATAGTACACACCCTGCATATATGGATTAGTATCACCATGCATATTAAATATTTCTTCTGCATGTTCTTCTAGTACCATTGGTGCAAACGGACGGAACTTTTGTCTACGCTTTATTTCATTTACACGATCTTTAATATCATCACCGCGTGGATCAGCAAGCAAACTTCTAGTGCCTAATGCTCTTGGTCCAAACTCTGCACGACCAGTAGCAACACCTACAATTTTATCAGTCATTAATTTTCCAATAACTGCATCAACAGGATACTCGCCTCCCATGTCGTGTCCTAGATAAGGACCTTCCCACTGTAACCGTTTCCCATACATCAGTGCTGCAGCACCCAAACTATTACCACAGTCACCTGGATTAGGCATGATCCATAGGTTACGACACAGTCCACTTAGCATACTATTTGCCAGACAATTAAGTGCAACACCGCCCATGAACACTACATTGTCTTGTCTGGTACAATGCTTTTCAAATAGGTTGCGTAGTAATTGTTCAGTAACTTTTTGTGCGCCTGCTGCAACATCATACTCAGTAAGTCCTGTGCCTGCAAAATGATCCTCGTCAATGCCTGCATGCATGTTATCTTTAAATGTTATGGCTTTATCGTCGTCAACTAGTTTTAAATTTTCTTGGTATGCACTCAAATAACTTTTGCCATATGCTGCCATGCCCATTAAAATGTATTCATCTTCCATGGGCTTTAATCCAACATACTTTGTTACTGCACTGTAGTAAAGTCCAATACTGTGAGGATACTGCTGGCTCCAGATCTTTTTATATCGTGCAATGCCTTTGCCCAATATTTGTGGTTGATACCAAGCATCCCAAACACTAACCGTATCCCATTCACCAATAGCATCCACTACTATAACTTTTGCACTATCAAAAGGACTGGTTTGAAATCCTGCTGCAGCGTGACACTTATGATGACCATAACTTGTAATAGGTGCCCTAAGATGATGACGTCGTGCAATACTCTTGGGTGTTGTGCTAAAGTCCAGTGCTTTGCGCCATTCACCACTGTATAACTGTCGTGTGCGCTTTGACCAGTGATTCTCGTACCATGCTATGTGATTGGGCTCGCCATAACTGCATGCATCTTTAATCAGTACATCATTTAAGTTAGCATCATTCTTTATGCCGCTATAACGTTCTGCATGTCCAGCAAAAAGGATATCGCCTCGTTTATTAATTAGTGTTGCGCCAGCATCGTGGAAGCCTGCACTAAGTCCTAGAATTGTCATCGTTTAATACCCATGTCTTGCTACAATAATAACACACTGCCACTGGTTTGTCTAGTGTTATTTTTATAGTGAACAGTGGATGAGATTTATCTGGACAACTTAGTGTGCAGGGTTCATCAACTGTGAATGTTTCTTTACTTTTCGACAAATGCTTTCTCTTGTAGTAAATTTCCTGCACTGCGCTTACTGCCTTCAGTGAATCCAGTGTCAATGAACAAATTTTTCATGTCTGTATTAAAATCCATGCTGCCACATATCATAACTTTATCGCTGTCAGGTCTAATAAATTTCCAATATTCATCATTTGCAATATGTTCTTGTATGCGTCCACCAAGCACACCCTGCGCAGGCGTCTCCTGAGTCACAGTTGGATAGTAATTATGAATGCTATCACTGAGCATCTCTTGTAAAAAATCATGATAGGCTAGTAGTTCATCATTTGTTCTCACTGACCAGGCTACATTTACTGTCCAAAAATTATTATATGTATCTGGATCTCTGAGTATACTAACAAAAGGAGCAATGCCTGTGCCAGTAGCAAATAACCATAAGTTGCCGCCTAGTTCAATGTTAGCAAGTGTAAGTGTGCCAGTTGTGCGTTCCGCAACTTCTAAACTGTCACCCTGCTTAACATGCTGCAACTTGCTGGTAAGAGGACCGTCCTCAATTTTAATACTGTAAAACTCTAGGTAGTCATCACCAGGGCCAGAGGTGAAACTATATGCCCTGGTGATGTTGGTGTCAGGCAATCCAATCATTGTGAATTCACCTGCTGTAAAACGAAAACTGCGTGGCCGTTCTGTGCGTATGCGAAACAATCTATCTGTATAGTGTTCTACTTCAGTTACATTTACAAGCATTTAGCCATCTTTTTGATACACTCACTTGCATATGTTGTAAACCAACGTGGTATAAAAGCATGTACAACCACCGCCAGTGTTGCTCGTTGCAGTTTAAACGCAATGCCCATTGCATGACAGAAATGTTTCCATGCTGTCATATTTGCATCAGTTAAATGCTGTTTACATTTTTTACTTAACATTGTTATTCCTATTTGTAGATAAACGGATCGCGCTTGCGTAGTTCTTTAAGTCGCTTGCGGTATCTTATTTCCATTTTAATTTTATTAATAATACGTTTAATAAATTTAACCACTGACATAAGTTTTTTCCTTAGGTCTGTACCATACTTTTTGTTCATGTAGTTTACCAAGTAACTCTTGTATTTCCATCATTTCTCTTCTTAGTTCTTCACTATAATTTCCACTAGCAATTGCAATACCACGCCTGCCTGCCTTTGCACGAAGCGCATGTTCAATAACTTCTATGTCACGCACACTTAGATCAAATTTTAGATTTGGTTTAGGCACTTTATAGTTCTCCCTTTGCTCGCATCTCTGCACGAATATTTGTAGCACTAATTGCTTTAAGTTCTGGTTCTAAATCATGTTCAGTAAATGTATAACCTACGCCTCTGCCGTAACTGATGTCCACAACATTAGGTACACGCATTACAATATATTGTATGCTGTATTCATAACCTGCTGCACTGAGTCCATCACGGATACCATGCCATACTTGTTCATAGTCAAATGGATTATCTTCCCAGCCTTGCACATCACGCACCATGATAACAACTTGTCCTGTTACACTAAGAGCACGTTTAAACAACGCTGTGTGGGCATCATGCCAGGGTTGCCATCTGCCCAGCATTTGTGCTGTGGGCTTGCGCCAATCAAAACTCATGATAAATTTTCAATCTTATTGACAATTGATGCATATGATAATGTCTCAATATGTTTAATAACATCAATGCGTATAGCGACTTGCTTGTGCAAATCATCTACTACTTCATGAACATCTTTGTCTTTACCAGGTCCTGATTTAATTAGTGCAGACTTTTGCTCTGTAATCAGTGCTAGTATTTCTTTTCTAAGTGCTTCAATCGCAACTTCTTTCCAGTTTTCCATGTTACTTTTCGCCCATGCTCTTAAGATATTCAATAATAGCACCGCGTTTTTCAGCACTCTTTTGTCTGTAGCTCATGTTTGTGCCTTTTACTAACTTCTTACTGTTAGTTAGCCAGGCATCCAGTAGTTCTTCTGTCCACTGTGGATTCTCATGAGCCCAAGCACTAAACTCTTTACTGTACCTGTTGTAAGCACCTGAACCTCCTAAAACAGACAAGGCGGGAAAAGCTGAATTATCGTCTGCTACGCTTGTACCAACGCCGCGATTCATGATGTTCCAAAGATTTGGACCAAGTTTTTTTATGCTAGAATCTTGCTCAATACTGTGACAAATACCGCAATTTCTTTTAAATTCATCTTTTCCGTCCAGTGCTAGTGCTTGCCCTGGAACTAACAATACTGCTATTGTTAATAATACTTTATACATTATAGTCTCTCCGTGGGTTTTCCTTGCTGTGCAAGTATATAATTATTTACGACTTTTGTAAGTTCTGTATGTGTGTCATTAAACCATGTTGCAACATTATAGTTAGCGTTTTGCACTGGTTCAAAAATTGAATCAGTCTGTGCAAATGTAGTGCCTGGTGCTGCAGGTTTAGTGCTTTTACTTGCTTCCAGTGTATTCATAAACACTGTGTAGTCTGCTGCAAATTCTGCACGGGCTGCACTAGTAGGACAAACAAAGTCTGCTACTGCAATTCTACCTGCCATTACTACACCATCTGCTAGGTGACGCATGCGTTGTGCTTGACGTAAACGACCTTCTAAACTAAAGTCCCAGTCATCATACAGTGTTCTTACTTGATCTGCATTTAGCCAAATGCCATTTATTAGTTCTGCAAAAGGTTCTGCCAGTGTGCTTTTGCCGCTGCCAGGTAATCCGCATATTAGTATTTTCATCGTAAACTCTCGAGTTGTCTTTGTTCGTGGTCTCTATCGCTCCAGTGATAATCATAGGTAGCACTGCTTGATCCGCACTCTATTTTATAAATGTCTAGATAGTTGCCCATTTGTCGCCATATGTCCTGAGCATCCGCTGTTCCAAAACTATTTAGCAGGTCAACTTCTCCCAGTTTTAAATAGCCTAAACTAAGTTTAGGATCATAGGGATTGAACTTATTTGCTGCTAACCAATTTTGAAATCCATCTATTTCTTTACAGTGCCAGGGACTGTGAGTATCATACACAACATCATTGCCCCACTCAACATCAAACTCTCCGCTGTAGTATTGCAAATGTGTAATTGCTTCACATACAGTATCAGTAAGTTCTGGTGCACCCTCATCTCTGTACACTTCCATAAGTGTCTTACCAATTTGACACCAGTGCATATATACGCCGCCTAGTTCCCTGTCATAACTATTGTCCAAAAAACCTTGTCTGTGTTCGTCTGTAAGCGTGTGTCTAGGCGCACGAAGAAATGTTGTGATTTGACTGGGACGAACCCAAAATGGTTCTACTTGTGCTTTGCGTTGACTTAGTACTAAACTTTCTATTTCATGACAAATATTGTTCAGTTGTCTTACTGCGTATGTTGTTTCCACAGTCATTTGTGATGCATATTCACTTGGATCTTCCACAGTTCCTTGTAGTAATTCAAAATGATTATGTAGCAAATTCATAACATCATGTTTTAATCTAAGGCCATGATTATTTTTGTTATCAGTGTACAAACCAACGGGATAATTTTCATCAAACCTTACTGTATCCTCACAGAAGTGTTCTTCAATAACATAATCTAAATTGCTTGTGTTTATAGTGCGTATATGTTTATTAAGATTATTGCAAAGATATTTTAGATCACGCTGTGTATAGGGAAAGCCGTGGAAGCAATAGTTTTTTTCTAAGTGCAAACTTTTTTGCAGCACATCTTGTTCAAGTGCCACTATCCAGTCCTGTGCTAGTTGATTATCTGCAGGAACAATATTATAATCCGCTAGTTCTCCAGTTTCATAATTTCTTAATACTACTTTAACAGATTTCATCCCAAAACTCTCTTGCTTGTATCGTACCCAGTGTATCTCTAAACTTCATACCGCCGCGCAAATTGTCCATGGCTTGCATACGCCACTTGCCTTTGATTCTGCCTTTAGCAAACTCGTCTGGAAACTCTTCCTCAAAAGTTGGACGAGTTAATAAACTTTTTAACATTTCTCTTATTGTACGATTATCCACGTAGTCAGTCAATAACAATTCATTTACAATATGATCTAATATTTCTCGTGGAAGAAACAGTGGCGACATTGCAATATCTGGTGTAAATGCAAACGTAACTTTTGCAAGTATGTCTACGTTTAATTCTCTTGCCAGACGGCATATGTTTACTATTTCAAATAGTCCAGGCAGTGTAAGTGTAAAGTCAATGCGCATCTTACGTCTATCACCATGAGTATACTCTAACCCTTGTTTAAAGTTTGCTAACCATTCCTCATAGTTTAATCCTGTGCGTATATACTCACCTACAGCGCCTGTGCCATCTATGCTTGCACATATTTGCCAATCACGAATGTTGGCAAGTATATCCTTATACAAGTTTACGCCACGATAATCAACACGACTTAGGTTTGTATTATATCGTGCATACAATCCAGGCCCATCACCCAGTTCTATGATGCGTTGCATATAACGCCAATGCTGTTCATACATGAGTGGCTCTCCACCTACCCAGTATACTTCTTCAATACGATGTTCTTCAACTGCAGTTGCAAACTCTGCTTCCACAGTATCCTTTTGGAATTTTTCAATAGCACGTTTAACAGGCTTTTCCATCCAAGGTTCTATTTTGCCTTGCTTGCGAGCTTCTGTTTCCCAACTGCTACTAAGCATAGGTCCACACATACGACATTTAAAATTGCACAAGTTACTAAAACGATAGTCCCAACTTACAGGCTTCATGGTTGTATAACCATCTGCATCTGTGCTAGTAATGACTTGGTCCCATTTGTGCTTAAACAAATGTGTGAAGTAATCTCTGTATACGTCTTGGTTAAGAAGTTTTTTATCACATACTTGACACGCATCTGGAACTTCATTGTTTAACATTTGTCTACGGATACTGCGAATGCCTGCTCCGTTCCAGTATTCTTCCAGTGTTTCTGGAGTGTACTCGTTGTCGCCTTCTGCTGTGTCAATGTACTGCGTAAAGCTCTGTGCAGGTTCACGACTGGCACAGCACAGTCGTCTTTCAGTTTGTGGGCTGAGATAGGTGTGCGTCCATGGCGCCATGCATAGATTTTCAGGTTTAGACATCAAAGTATACCATATTATATTGTTGTGTTATATCTTTATATAAATCTTGTTTGTGCGATACATGCTCCTGAGCAAGTGCTTTATTCTCAAAAATAGGACATTCATTTAAAAAAAGTCTATCAATTCCTAAACACCATCCTAACCATATGTTACTGTTAATATTCCCGAAATATATACTTGGATCTATACAGGTAGTTTTAAAATTTTCAATACATCTGGCTGCAATCTCGTAATCTTTGGTATAGTCTATTTTTGCCTCGTCGAACATAGTAAAGCAATCTTTGATAAATTTTTCTGGGTCAATATAAAGATCATCATAGTTAATGTGCAAATTTTCTTTATAAAAGATTATTGACGAATTTGCTACTTGATTAAAAAGCTCAAGTTGCTTGGAGACCTGTTGTGTATGTTGTTTACGGTCAGTTATATTATACTTAATGACAGCGTTTAAATACATATTAAATTTATAGTTGCCGCAAAAATACTTACAATTATCTTTTTCATCGTGGGTTAATATAATATCATTACTTCTAATAGATTGATGAAAGTTAGTACCTATATGCAATTGCTGTGTACTGTCTTGTAACATGCTTAACATATTACTAACAAAGTTTCCGCCTGCACCACCAAGAAAACACAATACCAGCATAATTAAAGCTCATAACCAATTACTTTTGCCATCTTAGCGTGACTTCCTGCAAAATTTTGATTACGATACAAGTCCGTTTGGCGCAGTTTAGTATGCAGTGATTCGCCGTTCTCTTTCCCACCTGAATTAACTATCATTTGTTTTAGTGCAACAATATCATCTTTATATTTGCTGTGTTTTATCTGTTGCTTTTGTAAGTATAACATAACAGGACTGCGAGCACCTCTAGGTATACAACTTAGACTGAACTCCCAGGGATCATGCATTACGTTAAAATGTACGCTATTAAAATCCATAGTATCTGCCCAGGTTAATATTTCATCCAAGTAATAAATGTTTTGAACGTTCCAGGTACAGCATAACTGCGTACTAATTGGATAGCCACTGTCTCTGAGTGCATGTACCTTTTTTATGTTAGCATTACTAGTCTCCCAGTTTGCGCCATAGCGTTCATATTCAAAACGTTCTTCAGTATTGTCTACACTAAATGCTATTTGCACATGTTTAAAATGCTGCCATATCGTGGGATCTTTTGGATACTGTGTAGTGTTTGTATTGTAATGGATGTCAATATCTTGTGCAAGTCCTCGATCAACTGCACGTTGTAATAGATCAAAATGCTCCTTGATCATCCATGGTTCGCCGCCAGTAAATTCAAAATATTTTATTTGTGGCAGTATCTCATCTAACTGTGTCCAAAAATGTTCACTTTCTCTGGGCCATTGTCCTGCCCGTAACCAAGTACGAGCAATATGATTTTTACTGTCATCTACATAGTCTAATTCTTCTTTTGCCCATTTGCTGCTACTCCAACTACCACATATTCTACATTTTAAATTACAAATGTTTCCAAGTTTTAAATCTAAGAAAACAAGTTCTTCGCCATTGTTGTCTTTGTATTCAATGTTAAGATGTTTAAACTTTTCCAACATGTATTCACGTTTTGATTTTTTGCCAGCATCTTCTTCACGCCAGCAGTTACGACAACCATCAGGTTTTTCGCCTCTGCGGAAACTACGGCGCAGATCACGCATTGTCTTGCTGTTGAACGCATCCTCTAGTGTATGTGTTTTAAGATCAACGTTGGGTATTTCATCAGTATACAAACAACAAGGGCGTGTTGTTCCCAGCGGAGTTGTTTCAATGCTAATCCATGGAAGTATGCATCTACTCATATTGTGCTAAACCTTGTAGTTCAGGAAACACTGTATAAAAGTTTTCTGTACGCACTGCGTCCAACTGCTTGGTAACATGATTAAACTTGGGCAAATGCTGTGTATTGTCAGTATTATTCATAAAACTAATTGTACTGCGGAAACCATTTGTTGCACGTTGCAAATGATCCTGAGGTTCTAGCCATGCAATGTGCTCTTCTAGTTTTTGTGTTGCTTGTGCTTTTAGTTCTTTGGGTAAACAATCTGCACGATACCAATCAGGTGATTGCAGTATGTTTACGTTTAAGTCCTGTGCTTTGAGCAATCCACTGTCTACCCACGCTCTATGAAAATCAGGCACATGTAGTACATTCATTAAACTTACTGTTGGACTAATGTAAAAGTCTACGTCAGGACACACTTCTAGCATGCGTTGTCTGTTGTGTACAATTTTATTCCAGTCACACCCACTGCGCATTAGTTCTGCACGATCTCCACTGGCATCCAAACTTGCGCCAATACTAACACTATCAAACATACCCCAATAGTCCAGCACATCTAAATCTTTATACAGCGTTTCATTAAAGTTTGTATTATAAATTAATTTAACATCAAAACGTTTGCGACGAACAAGTTCTTTAAGTATGTTATAGTGTTCCTGCATAATCAGAGGTTCACCACCTGCAAAATATATTTGCTCTATGTGGTCAATGTGTGGGATCATTTGTTCCCATATATCAGTCTTATTCTTACCTGCCCATTCTATACGCTTGTGATTAGGTGCTTGTCCATGCATTTTAACATGATCATCATACCACAAACTGCTAAACATAGGACCGCAACTGCGACACTTTAGATTACACTGATTACTAAAACGAATATCCCAGTATACTAGTTCAAAGTCTGGATTAACACCCTGATCTACTTTGTCAATGTGATGCCCAAAGTGTTTGTTGTGGCTGTTTCTCATACTAAAGAAGCCTTGCGCTTCCTGTTCGTAGCAGCGTGTGCATTCTTTGCAAGGTTTGTCAGCAAGCATGCGTTCACGCATTTGGACATAATTTGACCCGTTCCAAATTTCCTCTAATGAATTATCTCGCATGTTGCCGATAGGGTGTTCCATTTCAGCCAAACAACAAGGGTATGCTTCGCCTGTTGGAAATCCGTGTATGTGCGTCCATGGAATCATACAAAAGTACTTGCTTTCCATTAAACGCTTTTGCTGGTCTTCACGCAAACTTTCTAACTTAACAAACACAGGACGTCTGCTGTTGTAGTCATATGTTTCGTAATATTTGTCTGTTTTTTCAGAGCGACTCATACCATTCCTCTAGTTCTGGAAACGCCCGTGCAAATGTGTGATTGCGGCGTACATCATATTGTGTGTAAAACTTTTTAAAGTCGTTGTGCAAGCGTGGCATTTCAAATGCTTCGTTGTGTGGTTTCTCAACCACTTGCAAATACTCAATTAATCTGTCCAGTTGTCCACGCTCCCAGTCTTGCATGTTAGATAAGTCAAGTTGTTTTAGTCTACTAACACAAGCATCTTTAATAGGTTGCGGTAACACCAAACAACTCTGGAAACTTGGAAAGCGCAGTATATTATAACTCATTACTGCAAACCCATTGCCAAATAGAGTTCTTGCACGAAGTATTTTTTCAATCATATCAGGCAGTGTTGGTAGACACAGCGCATTAATTGTCATCATACAGTGTGTGTCAATATCTGCAAAGTGTAGTTTTAACAAGTTTTTCCACCACTGGTCGAAGTCTAATCCGTCACGGATGTATTCAGCACTGTATCCTGTTGCTTCCATACTAGTGTAAATATTTAAACTAGGCAAGTGTGTTCTTGCTTCTACTAATCTATCTATTAGTTCAGGTTTGCCGCCGAGGTTACTATTAATAGCAAGACCGGTCTGACTTTTATCTGCGTTTAGTTTAAACCAATCAAACAATCTCCAAAGTTCTGCACTCATAATAGGTTCACCGCCTGTGATGCGCAGTTCACGCAGTGTGCGATGTAGGTCAGTGTCCCACCATTTAAAAAATGCTTCTACATATGGATTTGTTTCGCCGAACTTGTACAGTTGGTTCTTATCGTGCGGATGTGTGAAGTGGTTACGTCCATCACTTTGTAGATCATTGTAACTGCCTTTTTGTTTTATATCTTTTACCCATGTTGTGCTAAATGCGGGATTGCAATAACTGCAAGCAAAGTTGCATGTTCTATCAAAGGCAATCTCAAGGGTAATGAGATCAACATCTTCATCATGTGGTGTAGCGTATGCATTTTTAAGTTCCTCACTAGTATATATCTTGGATTTGTAAACACGGTCACTTATAAATGACTTGCCCATGTCCTCAATTTTCCAACAGTATTCACAACCACTGGGACGTTCACCGCACTGCATTTGTCTACGCTGTTCTTTTTTCTCAGGTGTGTTGTGCAACAGTTTTGGATTTTCTAGCACTAGTTCTGGATTGACTAGATGTGCTGGCGGATGATGACAACTGGTAGTCATACCGCTGCCAAGCCATATAGTAGCGTTGTACCACTTGGCTGCGCAGAAACTTGCGCTCTTAGTGTCTAAATGATTTGCTTTAAATATTAGATCTGTTTGCATACTGTTCACACTGTTGCCAAAATGTTTTCATCTCTGGAAAGGTTTCTAAAAAATTTGTTTCTCTGCGTCGGTCATGTTCACTAAAGAATTTGTAAAAATCTCCACGCTTGCGTTCTACATCTGTAGTACCTTGTAACATCCAATCCAAATCACGTTGCATTTTTAGCACTTCATAGTCTTTGAATCCATGCATTTCGTGCATGTTATCTTGCATATAGCGTATACATTCTTGCATTACTATTTGATATTCCATGGGCAATATTTGCATGCTTTGCCACTCAGGAGTATAGAGTAAAGGTGTATCAAACCATATACGCTGATAGGTATCAGTGTAAGTTTTACGCAAGTATACAATGTATTCTAACAATTTTTTAAGAGAAAGTATACTTAAATTATTCATTGTAATGATGAATGTCAGGCTACTACGACGTGGAACATCTCGAACAAATTCTTCACATCTATTTATAGCAAGATCAAAGTCCAATCCATGACGTATATATTCTGCTTGTTTACCCCAGGTGTCCAAACTAACAAACTGCATAAAGTGTTCAATTTGCTCACCTTCGCACAGGCGTTGCACATAACCTTTGTACTTGTCCCATACCTTAGCGTCAACACTAAAATTACTTGTGGTGTTAAGATGTAGATCAGGCTTTGGATTATCTAACACATAGTCAAACACACGATATGTGTTTGGATCCATTGTGGGCTCACCGCCTGTCATTCTGAAGTGTTTAAGATCCTTGTATAGAGCTGGCCACCATCGCCAGAAGGCTTCGCGGTAGGGGTTGTCTTCTCTGTTGGGAATAGCCCGTCTTTTGCCCACAAAGTGTTGGGGGTCATTGTGCGGTACAGTTGTGGGCCATGCTCCGTGTTCCTTTGATTCTGCTGTCCAGGTGCTGCTAAACTGAGGACTGCAATAACTGCAACTAAGATTACAAACATTATTAAAATTTACCTCTACATAACTTGGGTTAACATCCGCAAGTGGGTTGTTAACTATTTCATCAAAACTCTGCATGGCCCAGGGCTCGCCGCTGCGGTAATGACGGTCACTTATATTTCCTTGTGATTCTATGTTCCAACAATAATTACAATCACTGCACTTAGTTCCCTCCATCATTTCTAGTCGACTTTGTTTTTTGTGTGCAGTGTTGTGTAACGCACTTGGATTTTCTGCTAGTGGTTCCACAGGAATAGGATGCAATGGTGGATGGTAGCAACTGTTTGTATGACCAGTTGTTAAATGCAAACTAACTTGTTTCCATTTTGCCAAACAAAAACTATCACTTACTGTTGCAAGTTTATCTTTTGCAGTTAGTGCATCGTTGTAATAATCACTCATATACCATCTCGCATATATTCTTGAATAGCATATTTTTCAAACGGCAAACTACTCCATATATCTGTGTTTTTAAGTTTGTCTTGTAACAATATAAAACTCATTGTGTGCGGAAATAGCCAACTTTCATCATTATTCAATAAACTTCTAAGGTGAGCATTATCTGGAATATATTCTATAGATTCTTTTAGGTCTTTTGGTAATACATTTACACACAAATAATCAGGCTCTGCTAGTATGTTATAAACAACAGGATATTTGCTCCATTGTTCAATTTCTTTTAAGTTAAAAATATTCAATACACTTATAGTTGGATTTACTGTGACTTTTGCATACATTGCTGCAGTGTGTAAATTATTTGTCCACTTGTCCCATTTAGTGCCGTAACGCAATTGTTCTCCTAAGGGACCAATTGCATCCATACTAGCATTGACCGACACATGTTTAAATCTAGGCCAGTATATATCAATATTTTTTATTGATAACAGATTACTATTATAATGTAATGTAACACTACTAGGATCAATGATACTATCTAATACTTGCCAGTGTTTGGGATTGATAAGTGGTTCTCCTCCAGCAAAGTAGATATGTTCTACATTTGTTAAATCTACATCAAAGTCTGTGCTTACAAATTTTGTTTCACCTAATCTATCAGCCCATTTACTACTGTAATAACTATTACAAATTGTACATTCTAGGTTACAAAGATTATTGTTTCTTACATCTAAATATCGTATAGCATAAGTCTCATTTTTTAAACTATCAAAATTATCTTTGTACTTTGGTCCAGGATGCCTACAAGCGTCACATCCTGCTCCATCTCTTAAACTATGCCATGGATCTTTCCAGTCAAGGTCATTAATATCCAAAAATAAATTGTGATCAAATAAACAGCAAGGACTTACTTTTCCATCTGGATGAATACAGAATCCGCTATCAAAAGCACCACAATCCATTACCAGCCTTCGTGCTTTCTAATTGCATCTATTTCCAGTGTCATAGGTCCTGCTGCACAGTATGTTTGTTCATAATACTTCTTAAAAAAAGCACTTTCTTTAATTCCTATATCTAACATAGGCAATCCAAGTCTGCTCAGAAGCGCACCGTTAATCTCAGGCATGTTCATAATATCATATTCGGAATATATCTTATCTAAATTTTCAAACCACTGTACTTGTGTATGATCCCAGTCAGTAAGCATGGTCATGTATGTACCCATTCGTGCACCATTAATTGCATCTGAACCGTGTTCTGCATCTCTGCCAACGTTATGCCACACGCTTAATCTATCAAAGTTTGACTTATGTACCATATCTTCAAATTCAATTAGTGTAGGTTTTGTGCCATTGCGTAAACACATCTTTACACCTTCACGGAATCCTGCACGCCAAGCATGTTTAGCACTGCCATTGGGATAGGTTGTGCTATACACATTGTTCATTGCTAGATACTTTGGATCATAACAAAACTCTACATCATTTTCATCAGTGCCATCACTTGCTTCATGTGTGCGCATGTTGTTTACGAATGTGCGTGTCCAGCAACTCATACCACCATTGCCATACATAAGTCCGTTGATGTTGTTTACTGCTTTCCAACGAAATACACAATCCTCATGTTCTGGTTTAATATCCAGTGTAATATCAAAAAACTCTGGATAAGGCATGTTGTCACCATCAATGAGGATGAAACGTTCTGTATCACTTGCGTCTGCGGCTGCTTTGTGTGCAGCATCACTGCCCTGTACATTATCAACACGCTTTGCCCAGGGCACCATGTTTTGTATCTTAATCCAGAATTCTTCTTTCTTAGGTTCGTCGTAACTAAGATAAATGCAGTCTAGGTCTGCTACATCAACTTTTGACATATGGATTTCTCGCTAGTTCTTGTTGTGTTAATCCCCAAGTTCGATGTTTAGGAGGACTAAATGTTAGTTTATTTTCTACTACTGTGTAGTCGTCACGTTTACTATTACACGCATCAAATTCATCTTGTGTAATAACGATATAATCATGTTCTAATACGTCATATGATATATCTATTATACAGCCTTGATCATCATAATACAACTTATGTATTTTTTTAGTACTAGGTGGTTTTAGTTGATCTGCTACTTCAAAGAATGCGCTGCTCATATCTCGTTATTAACTCCTGTGTACAAAAATCTTTGTGAAAATAATGAAATGGTCTAGTTTGTGCATATCCGTTTACACAAAATATCATATCATCTGTTAGTGCCCAACTACAAGCATCCCGCCAATCATCGTTACTAAAATCATTGATATGCTGCTTCATGTGTGTAAATGTAGGATAATCTAATGTAGGCATATAGTAATCTTCGCTGCCTAATTCAGTTGCAGCAATACTCATAAACACATCTGTATCTGCAGTGTTGTGTCTACAGTTACTTAGCACACTTAATTTGTATATATCAAAGTTATCAAACACACGTTGACTTGTTTCAAAAAATTGTTTTGTTTCAGCACAGTGTCTAAAATACATAAAACCATTATAAGCATTGCATAAATTGTTTTCATGCCACATCCGTCTGTGATGTTTATCTTCTACTATTTCACCTCGATAGTTGCGCACCTGTGTAGTAAAACAAACATTCTTAAGTCTAGCACCTGCCCACCAGTGATCAATATTGCTTGTAATGAGCATGTCACTTTCTACTTTAAATGTTTCTTTGTAAGGAGTTAAGTCCCATGCACGATTTTCATTTTCAAAAGGATGCATAGTATCAATTTGGATTATCTCGTCAAATACTTTGCGGTGATTGTCTGTAAGCAAGTCCGCTGTACTAGGATCTACAACAACACAAAAATCATTTATTTTACAATAAGTTTTGACACTCAAAGCAAGCAGATATGCACAATGAAGATATTGTTCTCCTTGTGCAAAAGTTAGATATCCTTGCGCTTTATTTTTTTCTATGCGCATAGTTTATCCGCTACTTCCAGCAAACTGCGTTTGTTCATTACATGTAAATCGCCTGTGTAGCGTACAACGTTATGTGATTCTTTGTGTTCATACTTGAGTAGCCAACGCCCATTTGCATAATCCAATACACTGTCACTACTGCTAAGTGCAGGCAATGCATAGTCAAATGTTGCTGTGTTTGCATATCCGTTGCATATTTGATGTGCAATGCTCATTGCAAAATCATTGCGAAACGGTGCTTTACTAAACCCAAACAATTCTGCATAGTAAGCGTAGTTTTCATATACCATACGCCAAGCATCAAATATACGCTTTGCACGTTCCGTTTTTTTAAAATACACAACTGTTGCCCAACGCATTTCAAACCAATTCTGCGTCATAAAACGGTCATGTCTAAACACATCATTGCCAGAGACATCCCAACTTGAATTATGGCAAACAAAGTCGTGATCACACCCAAAATATTTTGCTAGTGCGTCACACTGTACAATATAATCACTGTCAATCAGCAATGTTTCGTTGTATGGACTAAGTTCATAGGCACTGTATCTGCCTATGTTGTTCCACTCTGTACCTTCTAGTTCGCCGTTAGGGTAACGAAATGTGCGAAAGTTTTTTTGTGCAGGATCTAGTTTAACTACGGTACTAGGTACACCTAAATGCTTTTCTGCTAGTCGTGCGCATGTTTCACTTAGACGTAGATAGTCTAACTGTGCGCTTTCACTGTACAGTATTAGTATGCCTTTAGACAGAGACGTCCCCTGCTTTGCGTTTTGTTTTTAGTTCAGTGTATTCATTGTGCCAATCATTGTGTACTTCATTCCAACGAGCATCACATAGTTTTACAAGTTCTACACAGTCAATTTCAATTGGTGTATCATAACTATCTGGTATAATGCATTTAGTGCTTTGTTGAAACAGGCCTGCATTTGCATTTTTCATATACAAATAGTTAAGCAAGGTCATATCTACACGGAATAGCCCACCATTATATGTAACAGTGAGCCGTTGCTGTTGTTGCTCTTTAAGAGTCTGTTTTTGTCGGTTGAGCTCGAATCTTTCGCGAGCATATGTTTCTAGATTTTCCATTCTTGATATTATAACAGGCGCCCAAGCGCCTGTCAATAGTTAAAATGTTTTTTTATATTTTAGTGTTTTACACAATCAACTGGTAGTTTGTTGTAGTCTACCATGTAGTAGCCTGCATCGTCTACTAGTAGCGCATCTTCGTACTGTGTGCCTAGCAAGTCTTGTGCCATAACACCTGACCATGTACCTTGGATACCGTTTGTGTAGTTCCACATGTATGTTTGTAGACCTTCCACAACATCCAACTTTTGAATATTTGTCTTAAGTCTAATATCACTACTGTGTGAAACACTACCTGTTACAGTGATTGTACCACCATTGTCCGCAACATAAGTTACATCATGCTTTTCATAACCGTATGTCATTCTGTGTGTACCTTCAACCTGATCCTGTACATTGTAGATTGACTTGTTATAACTTGTCTGATCAGCCGCCGCGTCAACCCAGTAACACCTTGCTTGAACACTAGCACCACTGTCTGCAGTTTGTAATTGCCACTGTACATAGTTTGCAGTATATGGACCTGTGTCCTCATACTGTAGGAACACTGTGAGATATGAACTTGTTAAGTCATGATAGCCTGCTGTAGTAGTAAGGTTTGTACTTGCTGATCCTGAACCACCACTCTTGCCTGCTGTTTGTGCATACACATAGTAAGTACCTGCTTGTACAAGCAAGTTTGCCCATTGGTTACCTTTACTATCACTGCCATGTCCACTTTGTAGACCACTCATACTCAAACGTCCACCTGCGTTAAAGAAGTAACGTGCTTGGTTTGTACTGCCCCATGCCCACTTGTGAGTAAACGTTAGTGTACCTGTGAATGTTGTTGCACTATCTCTGTTTGTGTTTGCTACACTTTGACGAGCTGCAGGTGTAAGTCTGTTTGTATCAATAGTGCCGATGTTTGTTGCTAGTGCTGTGTATGCAGCAATTGTATCACCTGCACTTGGATTACTAATTGCAGTAATACTTGAGCCCTGATGAGATGCCATACTGTTCATTCTTGCTAGTAGTGTTGTCCACTGTGCCGCTGTAATTGTTGTGCCGGCACTGACAGCGGCTACTGTAGTACTTTCTCCGTAACCTCTGTCACCTGAGCCTGTACCCCAAAGTGCGTTTACACTAGTAGCAAAATCATTATAGTGATCATCGAGTATAGTATCGCCTGAAGTATAAGCCATTTAGTTTTTCTCCGATTAGTTAATTGTTACAAAGGCTTCTACAGTGCCTTCTTCCATAGTTGTTTTTGTTTGGATTGCTCTGCCGATAACATTGAAAGCATTAATTGATTCGTCATCTGATGCAGCTCTTGCCATGCCGTTTCCTGCACTAACAAGTCTATCACCTTTATTTACCAAGCCTAAAACACGCACTGGAACACGACCTGCTACCGCTACTGGTGCTCCGCCATCTTGTGCAGAATTCATTAAGTATGCAGGGCGTGTGCTTACCACACCAAACACACTGTCTGAAAGTTCTTCATTTACTGCAGTAATTTCTTCCACACCACCTAGTGCTACTACTGTACCTGGAGCGTAATTGTTATCAGGACGGAAGTTTTCCGCCAAGTCAGCATATTCTGCTGCAGTTGCAGTTCCGTTAAATGTTGTTGCAAACACTGTTGCAACTCTGTTGCCACTACTACCAAAGTTTACTGTGCCACTAACAAGAATGTCTCCTGTCATTGTGCCGCCACTAAGTAATAGTCCGCCACTGCCTGAGACTGCACTGTCAACATATGCTTTAGTTGCAACACCTAGGTTATCACTAGGAGCACCTGCTACAAGAACACGGTTTGTTGCACCATCAATGGTCATTGCTGTTGAAACAACACCACCATCGTTAACTTTAATAAGAATGTCACCATCACTTGTGGCATTACTAATACTTACATCACTTCCACTTACACCAACTGTTAGGTCACTGTCAACACCAACAACTAGTCCTGTGTCGTTTAGTACACTAAGTACACCACTTGTTGAATCACTAGCATCACTGCGCAAGTAACTTGCTGCTGCTACGCCACCAAGTGCGTCTGAATCTGTTGCTGTACCTACAAACTTGTTGCCTGTAACTGCAGTACTAAGTTGAATACCTGGCTTTACTGTTGCAAATCCTGAGATAGCACTCTGCGGAGTGAATGTTGTATCTTTGGATACTGTAGCAACTAAAACGTTGTTTGTATAAAGTTTAACAACAACATGATCTGTACTACCACTGTCTGTAACTGTTTCAACAATAGCACCTGATGTTCCTGTGCCACTTGTAAATGATGGACCAATAGTTGTAAAGTTAGTTCCGTTATATACTTTTAACTGTCCGTTAGTGGTATCCCACCACAAATCACCGGTAACACTACCAGTTGGTGTACTTCCACTTGCTGTACTACTACTAACAGTTTTAAATGTTGTTCCTGTATAAACCTTAAGTAGGTTGTTTGTTTTGTCCCACCACATTTGACCTGCAACTGGGCTTGCTGGTGCACTAGTGTTACTAAAGTTTTCCAATAGTTTTACTAGGTTCTCGTTAAAGAATTCACCGTAACCAGCATAGTTCTTACCAATAAGCGTAAGATCTGTGGTTGTATCAATGGTTCCATCTGCTACTGTTGCAAGAATAGTACCGTCGGTTTTGTTAACTGTATAAGCCATTTTTATTTGCTCCGCATGTATTCGTTAGTATTATTTATCCACTTTATAAACTTAGTATATTATATGCTACTAAGATTAGTCAGTGTTTGAATTCTAACTGTGTAATCAATCTGTATAAGTCTGTT
>Ga0181379_1000230_pt1 | contig 28906 bp, 41 predicted proteins | sample 2SPOviralmetaG_FD_130115 | JGI IMG/M metagenome (GOLD analysis project Ga0181379, IMG submission 130115) | Marine viral communities from the oligotrophic San Pedro Time Series (SPOT) site, San Pedro Channel, CA, USA - 2 SPOT_SRF_2009-07-10 | ecosystem: Environmental > Aquatic > Marine > Strait... | reverse complement strand
GCGGCGGGTGGGGCTTCCTATAAATAAGACCACTTTTTGGCAAGGGGGGGTTCGATGTTGTAGATTTGGAAACATGAGTAGCAACCGAAAAACGATCGCACTAAAGACTTTACAAGGCTCTGAACGCCCCAATAGACGGGTAGTTCCGATGAAAACCGAACTTTTAGAGAAACCTGAACCTGTGTTTGAGTTAAGTGTTGAAGAGAGGAAGTTCTACAACGACTTGGTCAACCACTTAGACACGTATGGCTTGCTACACAAAGTAGACTCCATCGGTTTGTCGCTACTTGCCAAGAACATCGCGATCATGAAGTGGTGCGCTGACAACTTAAAAGGGCCACATGATGTAGTCCAAGTTTTTGACAATGGAACGAGCAATGTTAGCGGGATGTATACTGCTTTCACTAAGGCTCAAGCCAGCTTTCAATCACTCATGTCAAAGTGGGGGCTTAGTCCTGTGGATCGAGAGAAGATTGCAGGTATGTTGTTAGATCAAGAAGAAGACGAGTACGAGACGTACAAGAATGCCTAACATACCGAAACGTGAAAAGAAAAGACCTTGGAAGGTTGCTAAGAAATCTCGTAAGCCACAAGGCGGACGAAGACATGATCCAGATCCGCGATACCACACACAACAATGGCAGCGAACAAGGAGGCTGGTCATACAACGAGACCCTGCCTGCGTGTTGTGCTTGCAACTTGGACGCATCACAGAGACCTCCGTTGCCGACCACGTCATCCCCGTACGAATGCGGGATGGTCAGGACGACCACTTCTACGACATCGATACCATCAGAGGTCTATGTAAAAAGTGTCACGCACGAGTATCAGGACGACAAGCACACGGGAAAGCATGAATATACCATATGTCAAATATGCGGAAGACGTTTTAAATCATGATATCGTTTCGTGCCGTCAAGTCGAATCTGCTTGTCAGAGATTTGCGGACGACATAGGCGGGAACGAAAACTATTGGTTTGATCACGAAGAGGCGCAGAGATACATTGACTTCTTTCAAAAATTCCTAAAGCACAGTAAGGGTGTGTTTGCGGGTAAGAGTTTTGAGTTACTGCCTTGGCAACAATTCGTAGTTGCTAATTTGTTTGGGTGGAAGAGTATTGAAACAGGCAACCGCAGATACAGAACCGCATACATACAGGTCGGTAGAAAAAACGGAAAGTCTACTATGCTTAGTGGCATTGCGTTGGCTATGTTAGACTTTGATCAGGAGCAGGGAAGCGAAGTCTACTTTGCAGCTACCAAACGCGATCAAGCCAGGATTTGCTTTGACGAGGCAGCGCGTATGGTCAAGAGTAGCCCATCACTAAGCAAACGTATTGGAGTTCATCGCGCCAATATGCACGTCCACAAAACCAATAGTAAGGCTGAACCGCTGAGTAGCGACAAGAATAGCCTTGATGGTTTGAATGCGCACCTTGCGGTAGTGGACGAATACCACGCACACCCTACTTCTGATGTATACAACGTGCTAAAATCAAGCATGGGTAGTCGCACACAACCCTTAATGTTCACCATTACCACTGCCGGATTTAATGTAGATGGCCCATGCTACAAGCTTAGTCAGACCTGTAAGGAGGTTTTAGACTCGAAGAAGAGCGACGACAGCTTGTTCAGTATGATTTACGAGCTGGACGAAGACGATAATTGGCAAGACCCTGATGTTTGGATCAAAGCTAATCCCAGCTTAGGTCACAGCATAACGGCTGAGTATTTGCAGCAGCAGTGTCAGCAAGCCAAGAACTATGGTGGTGCGGAGGAGGTCAACTTTAAGACAAAGCACTGCAATATATGGGTGCGTAGTAGCGAAAGCTGGATCAGTGACGAGATATGGCAGAAAAATGACCTGGGAACACCAAATATTGATGCTGAAACACCATGTTATGGAGGTTTAGATTTGGCATCGGTTAGCGATTTCTGCTCGTTAGTTCTTGTTTTCCCACGTAGCGATGGCGGCTATGACACTAAAAGATTCTATTGGCTACCCGAAGAAGCCATAGAACGAAGGCTATTTAAGGACGAAAGCACCATATACATGGACTTGCGCCATGCAGATGAGGTTACGGTGACACCTGGGAACGTAACTGACTACGATTACATACGCAGATGCATCAGTGGATACTACGTTGAAGACGGAATGGTTAAGTGGGACGAGGACTGCATCATGAAGACATACAACCTCAAGAGTATCGCTTTTGACAGATACAATAGTAGTCAGTTGATCATTAACCTCACACACGATAGTGTAGAGATGTCTCCAATGGGTCAAGGCTACATAAGTATGTCACCACCGATGAAAGAAACCTATCGGTTGCTGTTAGAAAATAAGCTAAACCACGAGGGAGACCCTACCTTACGTTGGATGGCAGGTAATTTAGAGGTAACTTACGATGCGGCAATGAATTGCAAACCAGATAAAAGTAAGTCTCAAGATAAAATTGACGGCATTACTGCCTTAATTTGCGCTATAGGAGAAGCAATGACTGAAGAGCAGGACGAGCAATTTCCGGAAGATTACACAATGCGGTTTTTATGACTTGTGAAGAGAAGCTAAGATTGGCGAAAAAACTCAGTAGCGCTGAGGGATTTGTTGACGAGTACCAAAGCCGTTTAGCCTCTCACAAAAAAAACGTTGAAGCCTATTGGTCAGTTGAGGAAGACTTTTATGACTTGTTTGGCAGAAACCGATATAGCTGCTACCAATCTTTCCACACGATTCTTCGTAGAATATTGAGAAGAAATCGAACATCGTAGCATATAAAGATCAGGAAATGATCTAATATTGCCTTTATGGCTGAAAACAAGAGTTTATTGGGCAGGCTTAGAGACGCTGTATCGCCACAAAAGAGCGAGGAGCGCAATTTTGATCCTGCATTTCAGTACCCTTGGACACCTACGCAATCAGGTGTAGCAATGACAAAGGACAGCGCTTTGGCTGTAAGCGCAGTATATGCTTGCATAAACAAGATTTCAAGCACAATTGCAAGCCTCGATTTGCACCTTTATCGCAATGAAAATGGTGTAAAGACTGAAGTTACCGATCACCCAGCTTACGTTTTATGCGATAGCGAGCCAAACGCTTACTACACAGCATTTCAGTTTTGGCAATTCATTGTCAGTGACGCACTCATGCATGGACATGGGTACGCGATCATTGAGCGCGATCAAAATGGTCGTCCAAAGAGATTGCTACTAACAAGCCCAAACAGCATTAAGTCAATGGACGTGCAGGGCAGACGCGTATATGTTTATGCTGAGACCGACGAGCCATTGTACAATGAAGACGTGCTTTGCATTGAGGCGTTTCGAGGCATTAGCCCAATACAAGAGCATATCGAGAATATTGGTTTGGGTTATGCGGCTCAACAATACGGAGCAAGCTTCTTTGGTAGCGGTGGTAACATGAGTGGTGTCCTGATGACGGACAAGCAATTGAGCGAAGATCAATACCGCAGACTGAGCAGCACTTGGCAGACCAAATACCATGGCATGAATAGCAGTCACGCTACAGCCATCTTGGAAGCCGGACTAAAATACGAGCGAGTTGGCATTCCGCCAGATCAGAGTCAGTTCTTAGGAGTACGCAAGTACCAAACCGAGGAGATTTGCCGCATCTACAACGTGCCAACAAGTATGGTACAAGTGGGTGATCAAAAGTACAGCAACGTAGAGCAGCAAGACCTTTTCTTTGCCAAACACACACTACATCCTTGGTTGGTTTCTATTGAACAAGAGATGAATCGCAAGCTACTTTTGCCTGCTGAGAAGAAGAAGCATCAGTTCAAGTTTGACATGATGTCCTTAATGCGTGGAGATATGGCATCTCGGTCAGCCTATTATCACACTTTGTTGGGTGACGGCTGCCTTACAATAAACGAGGTTCGCGGATTAGAAGGCAGAAATTCAATTGAAGGAGGCGATCAAAGCCTTGTTCAAGTGAATCAATTGCCTTTAACATCAATGCAGGCTTACGCAAACTCTATTACCAACGAAGATGGCAACGTACAGTAACTACCCACAGAGCGCGAGACGCGCTGCTCGTCGGGCATTACGCCATCGCGAGAAAAACGGAACAAGTTGCGGGACAGGTGTGGGTTGGAATCGCGCAAACCAGCTATCAAGTGGTGAGGCGCTTTCATTAAACACGGTCAAAAGAACTTTTAGTTTTCTTAGTCGTGCAGCAGTTTACAATCAAGGTAAATTTACTGACGACAAGGGCAAAGATATTTGCGGCAGCATTATGTATGCCGCGTGGGGAGGAAGCAGTATGAAGAGCTGGTGTTCAGGTGTAATTAATCGCGAAGACAATGAGTGATATTAAAAAAGACGACTTAGAAGTACGCAATCTTGACAATGAGATTCGTATGTACGGTGACGACGAGGAGAAGCGTGTAGAGGGATACGCTGCCGTATTTAATCAAAGCACACAATTGGGTAATGTCGAAGAAGTCGTCATGCCAGGTGCGTTTGAGGATCGCTTAAACGATGATGTCGTTGCTTTGTTCAACCATGACCAAAATATGCCATTGGCTCGCAGCCGTAATGGAGAAGGCACATTAAAGTTAGAGGTTGATGAGGTAGGTCTTCGCTACAGCTTCTCATTAGGTAACCAAACATATGCTCGTGATCTAGCAGAATCCATCAAACGTGGTGATGTTAGCGGTAGTAGTTTTGGCTTTGTAGTCCGTGAGGACGAATATGAGCGCAAGAGTGACGGAGGCTACTTGCGCAAAATCCATAAAGTGTCTCGTCTTGCAGATATTTCACCCGTATTAACACCAGCTTACCCTCAAACCTCGGTTGCCCTTCGTGACGCTATCAGCGCCATGGAAGAGCAGGTCGATGTCCCTGAACAAAATACCCCGCCTACGTTGACCCCGAAAAGGAACATCGCGGAGGCACTTCTTTCTATTCATCATCATAATTTAAACCAATGAAAAACTCATTGAAATTTAAGGAAGAGCGGGCCTCTCATGTCGCAGAACTGGAGGCTCTCGTCGAAACGGCAAAAAGTGAAAGCCGAGATTTCACTGAAACTGAAGAGTCTCGCCAAGCGGAACTGAACACTTCTATCTACTCCTTGGACGACAAGATCGCTCAAGCTGAGAAGACTGAAGAGATCATGTTGCGATCGGTAGCAGGAGCAGCATCAAAGTCCCAAGAGGCTGAGATGGAAAGCCACGCCAAGCAGTATAGCTTGCAAGATGCCATTAGCCAATTCCGTAATGGAAACAAGCTAACGGGTCGTGAGGCTGAGATGGCTCAAGAGGCTCAAAAGGAGTATCGTGAGGCAGGCATTACACCAACGGGTCACATCCAGATCCCAATGGGTTTGACGCATCGTGCTACTTCTGTTTACGCTACCACAACAGGTATTCAAGAGCAGTCAGTGTTGGCAGGTCTTGTCCCTGAGTCTCAAATTGAGCAGGCAGGTGCTAATCGTATTACTGGAGTGTCCGGAACAGTACGTTTGCCGAAGCTACCATCTGACGCAACTGCTACCAAAGGGGAGAACGTAACAATGGATGCTGGATCAGCAATGACTGTTACTGATATTGCTCCTGAGCGTATTGCTTCTCGCATTGATGTATCGAACCAAATGTTGGTTGCTTCCACGAATACATTTGACGCTGTTGTGGCTTCTCAGTTCCGCAAGCACAGCGGTGGCTTGCTCGACGCTAAGGCGTTCGCAAACTTCGTAGCCGCAGGTTCGTTAGTCCTGCGACCAACTACAGCCGCTGCCGTTTGCCCACAAATTGATTATGCTTCTGCTAACGCGTTGCTTGGTGCAATGGGTGATGCTGACGCGCTGTCTAATAACGCAGCGTTCTTTGGTAACCACGCTAACCTCGCAACTGCACGTTCACAGCAAGCCGTAACTAACGGTGGTATCCCAACATTGCAAAATGATGGCACTATCGCAGGATACAAGGCTTACGGATCTAGCCAAATGCTTGCCGCTTTGTTGACTGATACCGCTGTAGACACTCAAGGTGAGATTTATGACAACGGAACAGGAAGTACATCGATCACCAATAAAGCTGATCTGTTGCCATTCATGCTCGTAAACATGGATGACGTATACGCCTGCTATTGGGGTGGAGCGGACTTGGTGGTTGATAATCTGACCCTCGCTGCTGACGGAATTACGCGATTGATCATGAACTACTATGCTAACTGCAATGTTGGTCATGGCGCATCTGCAAAGTATGTAGCTGTAGCTTAATAGTTTCCCAGGTTAAGCCCCTGATCGATTATGCCATGCATGAAAAAGCACTGCCAATGTTCGATCGGGGGTTTTTCTTTAAATGATTTGTCATGAATATTACGAACATACAAGGATTTATCTACGCTGACAAAGCACTAATAGGAGCGCCAGGTGCGGACTTCTTAGTTGCAAAGCGATTTGGAATCTCAAACACGGTTGACATTGTCATTGACGCAAGCGAACACGCTGGTTCAGCCGACATTACCTTGCAAGGTGGTGACTATCGTGCAATCAGTGTTAACGGCACAAAGTATACCTCACCGGATGCGTTAGTTACAGCATTGAACGCTGTATTAGAAGCAGGTCGAGTCTTTCCTGCCGTTGTGAATATGGCAGACTTGCCTACCGCTGCAAGCGGATTGGCTACAGGCGATTTGTACAACTCTTCAGGAACTGTCAAAGTCAAGGCGTAATGGATCATCCAATTGTCACTATAACTCATACGGGGGAAACTACAGCAGTAGACCCTATCCTTACAACAGCGCGTGTCAAGGCACACCTCCGTGTGGATTATAGCGATGATGACACGATGATCGATACCTTGATTATTGTTGCTCAAGAATTGGTTGAGCAATACTGCGATTGCAAGTTTGGTGTTCAGACCTTTGCGGCACATTGGGATTATTCACACAACGTTGTTCATATCCCTAAACTTGGTACAAAGAGCGCAGTCACTTTTGAAGAGTTAAATGACGCAGGTACATATGTAACAGTAGATGCTTCAGACTACGAGCTGGACACAAACACAAATCCAATGCGCGTACACATGAAGTCGTACGGATCTGGATTAGGCAAACTCAATCGCTTCCGACTTTCGTTTACAACGACCATCGCAGAGGCTAATATCCCGTTCTATGTTGAGCAGGCTATGCTGATGATCATTTCGCACCTTTACGAGAATCGTCAAGACGCAGGATACCGAAGAGTGCATGAAGCACCAATGAACAGCAGGTATCTCTTAGACAAGTATCGCGAACAATCCTTTATCTAATGCTTGATTTAGGTGAGTTCCGATTCAAAGCTAAGGTTCTAAAACCCGTTTATACTACTACAGATTACGGTGAGTATAAGGTTAGCCACTACACAGTACACGCTGATGCTTTTGTAAGGCGTAGAGATATTGAGTGGTCTACGATTGGAGAAGAGGCGCACGGTAAGCAACTTGTAACAGAAGCACGTACCGAGTTCTATTTAAAGAAATATCGCTCAGAGATAACGGAAGACTACGTTATTCTGCAAGGTCGATATACTTATGAGATCACTCGTGTTGATGACTTTGACTATGGTCGTTACACGCGGTTAGTCTGTTTGCGCAGGGACAACTTTAACATTGCGGAAGATAGCGGTGAGGGTGCAATCGCAGGGCAGTATGTACAATACGAAGTAGGAACGTACTAATGTCATTTGCAAGTAGATATAAGCCAAACCTAAAGGTTGATACTCGTGATGTAGAGCGTTTCGAGAAAAACCTGAAGAAGTTAGAGGGCATGACTGTGAAGAAGCGCAGGGAAAAGATGGCTCAGGTAGCAAGACACGCCTTAGCGCCCACCAAGAAAGCTATGGTTAAAAATGCCCAGGGCATAAAGAAGACCGGATTGCTTGCTCGTAGTATAACCAATGCCACCTATAAAAGAACAGGGTACGGATCGGTAGCAGGTGCAAGAACTGGCCCTACAATTCGAGGCAAAAGCAAGAATCGAGCGTTCCACGCACACTTAGTCGAGTTAGGCACGAAGAAAAAAATTAAGAAGGTTAAAGGCACAGGTAGCTTTAACTTTTACAGCGAGAAATACGGCAGGCGCGTAAAGACAAAGGTCATCAACCACGGATCAAGAGCGCTGCCTTACATTGCCCCAGCTTGGGCGGCTACGAAAACAAAAGTTCGTGGCAGAATGCGTGACAAGATGAAAACCATTTTGGATAGTCTCCGAAAAGAAATTAAGCAATCGTCATGATCCACGTCATTAGAAAACTTCTTGTTGATAGCACAGTCAGCAGCCTTCTACCTTTGCGACAGGCTAATAAAATAGCTTTGGTCAAAGCACCACAATCAGTCCGGAGACCATACGCAGTCATTGATCTGGAAAACACACAATTAGAGAGGTCTATACAGGGCATTGCAAGAGAGACCTACGCTATCATGGTTTACATCACCGCAACAGAAATGGGTGATGCGTGGGCTTTTCACGATGGCGTTAAGGAAGTCTTAGATGAATTCTCAGGAGATGTGGTTGTTGGAAGCAACACAACAAGTGTAGCCAGGATCGCTCTCCGTGATGTCACTACCGATGCTCACGAACTTCACGAGTTCTTCACCGTTCAAATGATGTTCGATCTTTATATCGTTTAATCAAACCAAGTTTACAACACACACATAAAAATGTGCGTATTTCGTAACTCAAAACTACATCGTTATGGCAGTACAGCAAGGAAATAAAATAACGTTACACTACAAGGCAGAACCAACTAATGATGCGTCAGACATCACCTCCTTGACCTCTTACAATGACGTTGAAGGAGTCACAAGTGTTTCAATCAGTATGAGCAATGCGACTTACGAAGTAGACTACAAAGATGTGACTGCGGTTGGTGCTGTAGGTCAAGCGCCTGAACTAACTGCTACTCGCGCATATGCTGTAGGTACTACTTCAGCAAACTTATCAGTTGAGGGTGTATATGACCCGACTTTAAATGATAATGCTGAACAACTATTTGACCTCTGCAAAAACAAAACCCGAATTGGTATTTTCTTTGCAAATTCAAACAGTGGCGATACAATTGGTGGCGTTGGCTTCTGCAATAGTTTTGATCTATCCGGTGGTGTGAATGACTTTGTCACCTTCTCAGCATCATTTGAATTAACAGGTAACCCTACAATATTCTAATAATGGCTACAATTAACGCAAACACAGTTGCTCTTTACATCGATGTTGCCGGAGGTTCTGTCGGTAGCCCTGCTGATGATACTACAGCAGCCCCAGCGCTGAAGCCCGTAGCTTACAGCACAAGCGCTTCCATCTCTGTTTCTAACGCAACATACGAAGCGACTTCGATTACAGCAGCAGGTTCGGGTGCTACTACTCGCGATTACGCTGTTGGTAGTACATCAACATCCATGTCTGTAGAGGGCGTGTTGGATTGGACTGTAACAGCAGGGACACTTGACATAAACGCTTTGTTTGACGCTTTCGCAGCAAAGACACAGATTACTGCGATTTGGCAGTCTACTGCTAACGGTAAGGCGTTTGGAGGTCTAGGCTTCTTAACTTCATTTGAATTGTCTTCCGGTGTAGACGATTTCGCAACGTACTCCGCCAGCTTGGAGTTAAGTGGCGATCCTGTGAAAATAGCTTAATAGTTTGTTTCTTGATTTTGGGCGAGAAGAGCGGTACTTATGTATCGCTCTTTTCTTATTTTAGCGGAAACTATTAGTTATGAATCAATTATCAGGTCGTTTTGAAGTGCAGTTAGGGAAGAAAAAGCACAAGTGCCATTTGAGCATGAATGCTTTTCGACTTTTGTGTGAGTCCGAGGAAATATCATTTAAGGATATGCAGAAGTGGATGCAGAAAGACGAGATGAGAGCGATTTGTGTTGTTGTGTATTGGGGGTTGGTTAATAACGTTTACTTTACGGCAGGCAACATAGATGATCTACCCAATCAGGAATATGTAGCCGCGCACCTGCTTGAAGATTTTGATGCCTTAGCTACTTACGGAAAGCACATCAGCCAAGCGATGGAAGGTGAGCCAAACAAACCTAAGAAGGCGAAAAAAGGGGGAAAGAAGTAGACGACCAAGATGTAACCTCTCGTAGTTGGCATGATTTGTACGAGGAGGGTTTGTCATTGGGTTTGCTTCCAATGCAATTTTGGTCGTTGACGTTTTTTGAGTATGCCAGCTACTCTAAGCACCTGAAGCATCAGGACAGCAGGCAGTGGTGGCACACAAGCAGCCTAATGGCTTTGCAAGCGAACATCAATCGCGACCCGAAGAAAACACCAAAGCCATACAAGCCTCAAGACTTTCACCCTTATCCAGATCAAGATAAAAAGAAAGCAAAGTTTGTTCGTGGTTTAGAAAAGGAGAAACGAGACCTTACGGATTCGTGGGCGAAAAAACTCCTTGACAAATATGGCTGAAGAATTAAGTAAGTTATCGGTAGTATTTCTGTTAGATACTAAAGGCTTTGAGAAAGCCCTAACCGACACACAGAAGAAGATGCGTCGAGTCGGCAGAGAGATGTCCGACTTAGGCAAGAAGATGTCTATCGGTCTGACCGTGCCGATTGCATTAGCGGGCAAGAAGATTGTCGAGACAGCTACTGCCTTTGAGTATCAGATGGCTCGTGTTCAGGCGATCAGCGGTGCAACCTCACAAGGGTTCTCGCAACTTAGCAATAACGCGGAGAAACTTGGCGCAAGCACAATCTTTACAGCAAGAGAGGTTGGAGCATTACAAGAAGAGTTTGCGAAGTTAGGTTTTAGTTCAGAAGAAATTGTCAAGGTTACCGAAAGCACCTTGTCCTTAGCGCAAGTCACTGGAGCAACTCTGCCCAGGGCAGCGGAAGTAGCCGGAGCAACGTTACGGACGTTCAATATGCAGGCTTCACAAGTAGGTCAAGTCAATGACATGGTCGCTGTAGCCATTAGTAAGTCAGCATTAGACTTTGAGTCATTTGCCGAGACCATGAAATACGCAGGTAGCCAAGCCGCAGTAAGTGGTATTGGTATGTCCGAGCTGGGCGCGGCTATGGGGGTATTAGCCAACCGAGGTGTCAAAGGTTCGATCGCGGGTACGCGATTGAGAATGATCTTTGCCAAACTCACACAAGAAGGGGGCGATACACATCAGAAGTTCTTAGACTTGATCCATGGCAGCATGACCATGACTGAAGCCATTGATCGCTTTGGTATTCGTGCTGCAACCGCAATTCCGGTCTTACAAGAAAACGCTGCTGAGTTTGACAACTTGGAGCGTTCGATGGCATTGTCTTCCGGTACTCTTGAGATCATGCAAGAGACTATGGACGACACTTCTTTTGCTGCACAGAAGAAGCTAAAGTCTGCAATGGAGGATGTAAGTATTCAAATAGGAAAGGTCTTACTTCCTATTGTCAATGCGCTTGCCAACTTCTTGACTATAATAGCTAATGGATTTGCGGGGCTTCCAAAGTTTATTAAGGTAGTGATAGTTATTGTGACAGGCTTAGTCGCTGCTATTGGGCCTCTGTTACTAATTCTTGGTACGCTGAAGATTTCAATGGTTAGCATTCAATTGCTTTCACCAAGCGTAGCAGCAGCATTATCGACTATGCTTGGCCCTGTCGGTTTGTTAGTGACAGCTTTTTCTATTTTAGGATTGGCTCTAATATCAACAATTAAGATCCAAAAAGACGTAGAAAGCTTTAGTGATCGTATGGCAAGAGCCAACGACAGGGCATCTGAAAGCACAGTCAAAAACACGGCAACTATAAACACCTTAATCGGTGCTTATGAAAATGAAAACCGCACACTTGCTGAGAAGCAGGAAATACTTGATAAACTAGCTCAGTTGCAGCCAGAATACTTCGAGGATTTAGCCGCAGAGTCTACAACTATTGAGACTTTAAAAGGCAAGTACGACGAATTGTTTGCCGCAATGATGAAGATGGAAAAGGCTAAGGCATTTATGGCTGAAGCAAATCGATTGCAATCAGAGAGAGTACAACTACTATTAGAGCAAGACCGAGCGCAATCACGATTAAATGAGATCGAGACAAGGGCTGCGGCAGGTGAATCAGGATACGCACCAACACAAAGTATTCGTGAAGGAACATATCAAGACCCTAAATTCTTTGAAAAAGGCGAGTTAAATAAGACAATCAATAATATTGATGATGATCTTGATGAATTAGACGCACAAGGTGAGCGTTTAAAGGAGATCATGACCGAGAAAGGTTATTTCGAGTTGTTGCTTGGCGATAGTACAGGCAAAACAGGTACGCCAAGTAGTTTGGAAAAAGCCATTCAAGACCAGCTTGACATAATGGCAAAGCTGGAACGTGAATTAAAGATAATTGAAAAACGAAAAGTTGAATTAGGTCTTGGGGATCTAGACGTTCAAAAGGAGCAATTAAAAGCGTACACGACTGCATTTAATGGTCTCATAGAGGCAGGTGTTGACGGTGCAGACGTTGCCTCTAATCTCTCCTTAGTTGGCGATCAGGTTCGTGACCTGGGAGAATCAATAAGTAATGCTGAAGAGTTAGCAGGCATTGCAGATGTTTTATCAAAATTGTTTAGTGATATTTCAGCGGCAAGTGCAAAGTTTGGTACTTCAGAGCAAAGTCCTGTTGATTTTTTAGCTAGTTTAAAAGAGCAATTTACAGCTACAGGCAAAGCACTTAAAAAGCTAAAAGAGGATTTTCCAGAAGCGACAGCAGAGATAGAGGCGCAGACAGCAGCTTATGAAGCTTTAGCTGCGTCTATAAAAAAAGCTGAAAAAGGAGTCCAAGAGTTTAATTTGCAGCAAGAAATTACCGGACACATACAAGAAGCGATTGTTAGGGGGTCATTCGCGATGGGAAATGCATTTAGCGCTTTAGCTGACAGCACCAAAAGTTTTGGTCAAGCTATGTTGGAGGCAATAACCTCAACGCTATCAGCATTAGTTCAACAAATATATATGAGCTGGGCTTTGGAGGCAATCAAAGCTGATGTTCCGGCAGTTGGGAAAATTGCATTACTTGGTGTTGGAGCTGGCGCTATAAGCGGTTTTTTGAATTCAATTCCAAAACTGGCTCAAGGAGGAATTGCTGTCGGGCCACAATTAGCAATGGTCGGGGACAATCGATCAGGTCGCGAGGCAATCATTCCTTTGGAAAAACTACCAGGATTGATGCAGAAAATGGGCGGTGGAAATGGCGGTCGTTTGTATGGTACAATTCAAGGATACGATTTAGTTTTGTCAAACGAGAGGAACAACCGCCTCATGCAAAGAGCATCACGATAATGGCTATACAACAACGATTTGAAAGCACCATACAAAGTGGAAGTGGTGACGCTTACAGGTTAAAGGTTTATGATCTGGATCACAGCACTACGGGAGGGGTAGAGTTGGCAACATGGGGCTGGACTATATCGTCATCAGGAGTTCAAAACATTGAGACTATCTATGACTCCGTTGTAATAAATTGGGATGGTCAAACTGACAAGATTCACCAAGGTATTATTGGCAGCACTTTGAACGTGTCCTTCTTGGCTCAGGACGCAAAAGGATATGGTCTTCTAACTGCTTTAAAGCACAGCACAGAATTTAAGATAGGCATTGTAGTTGAGAGATTAAATTACGATAGTGGCGGTGCTGCATATGAGGTCTATTGGAGAGGTGTTGCACTTCCGGAAGCGGTACAAGTAGCATACAGCGATATGCCTATGGTCATTGACATGATGTTTGTCGATGGATTAAGCACACTGCGTGACGTACAATACGTAGACACTGACTTTAGCTTTTATGATGGTTGGGAGACTTGTCGCAGCCAGATCGGCAAGTGCTTTCGACACCTTCCGCATTTAGCCTTGTGGGAAAACAACGATCCTTTCTTTTACGAGGCTTGTGATATGTTTCATGACAACCACGCTACATACAATGCAAGCAATGAGATCACATCAATCTCATCAATTACAAACAACGTAGGAGCAAGACAGGAAATTTGGTACGAACCTCGTCGTGTTACACCGCCATTCTTTAGAGAAGGTTATGTGCGTACTGAAGGGATGACCTGCTACGAGGTAATCGAGCATTGGATGATTGCGTTAGGGCTGCGGTTATCACATTCGAACGGATGCTTTTTAGCAGTCAGTCCTTTTCTAAAAACAACAGATCGTAATAGTAGACTTTACAAGTCAACCAAACAATCTATGGTTGATGCTTCATATGACGATTCTGCATCTGTATCTGACTTTAATAACACGGATTTACTACCTGACACAATTGATTTAGAAGTAGAAAAGATTATGGCTGGCAGCACTCAATCTTTTTTGCAGGCAGTCAGAGGTATATACTATACGCATTTACAAGGTGGTAGTTCCAGGATATTTCCGGTAGTAAATTGGGTTGCTGTAGAAGGTGAGTTTCCTCAGACGGATATTTCAGCAAACGTACTTGGTCAAATATTTGACATATCTGAAAACTACACTGTCCAATTCCCATTATCAAACACAACAGCAGTTGTTCCTACAGCAAAAGATTTAAGGCTTGTTGGACGATTTCAGCATTGGTTTCGTATTGCTGATGTGCCAAGCGCTTACGAAGACGCTGCTATAGGCGCTCAGTTTGAGATACGCATGAAGATCAAAGTTGGTCAATACTATTTAAAACAAAGCGTTTCTCTATTGCCGTTAAGTGACTTTAGTAATGATAGCAATTTTGGTAAAATTGTAAAAATCGGATCAGATATAACAAGTTGGAGACCACTTGTCATTGACAGTGATGTAGAGTGGACTACAAACAGCGCTGACAGATTTAGCTTCCCCTCATTCCTTGTGCCTAATGACGCAAATGTCCCGTCTGTTGATCTGCTTCAATATGATGCGGGATCTGGAAACATGGAAGAATACGCTTGTGGATTTGGAACAAGGAGACATCCTGACAATCCAAATCAAATGAAGTTTGATTCGACCTCTCGCAATTTATGGCAGCAGGCTTATGAAGTTGTCTTGGACTCTACCTTACCTCCTTTGCCCACAACTACAATTGAAGAGACAGGCGTGGAGATCACCGTAGATGTTATAGGTTATTTAAACAATGGAGCAGTTATTACACCAACGAACAACCCGTCTAATTACACAGATATAGTATTTCCTACAAATCCAATTAGATATGACGGTGCAAGGATTATAGGTTTCAATATGTTCATTGGAGACGGGACAGATGAAGACGATGCGTTTTACTACGCACAAGGCTCTACTCCGCATGGCACGGAAATGGTTTTAGGTGGAGAGACTTTAATTGCAAGTAGAGTTGTAGAAGACTATGGCACAGAAGGAGTCATTGTCGCTACAGGAAGTGATGGATTTAGTCACGAGTGGTATAGTGAAAATGGGTTTGTGTTTAATGAGAAGAAGCGAACTTTAGAAGTTTTAGCTGATGAACACATAAGACAACGTAGTACTACACGCGATTTATTCAATCTTACCTTTTTAGCGCGTACTGCCGAACAACCTTGGTTTGGCCCTCATCAGCGCTATAAATGGTTGCACGAGGGTATATCGCATACACTTGTTCCGCTCTCCATGCGCCACCAGCTCACAGAAAATATGTTGTCAATTACAGGATACGAGAGTGTTCGAGATGCTGGTGCAATTGTAGAACACAATGATGCAAACAAAAAAGATGGCGGTGTAAACGTGGTAGGCGAGGGTGGCGGTATTACGGGTCATTCGCCAATTTATCGTCCACGCACAAGTTTTGGAACGTCGAATCCCGGCATTACTGCTGAACAAGCAACGAAATTAGGATTCATTGACGTAACCAGTAGTGTTGACCTTGATAACATATCTACAGGATCTGGAGACAGCAGTTTATTTGGAGACCTCTTCCCAATCTTTATTAGCAAGAAATAATGGCTACAGCATATAAAATAGCGCAATTCACGGTTACCGCCTCTAACACATCGCAAGAGGCGTTTGCAGCAAGCGCGAGCAACACAGTTGTGTCAAGCATTATCTGCAATGACGCACTAGGAGCGACAATAACTTTAAGTGTCAAGAAAGGCAGCACGATCATGCAAATCGTAAATCAGACACTTGCCTCAAACGCAAGCACTGATTTGTTGGTTTCGCCTATTGCTTTAGAGGCAACAGACAAGCTAATGGTGACCTCAACTCGTCAAAGCGGGTCAAACTTCGTTATTAGCTATGTCGAGGATACAAATAGTGTCAGCGGACAGGCTATAGGGGTGCTTGCTGATGTACCTACTTCTTTAGGTAGCAGCGGTCAGGTATTGGCGGTTAACTCAGGCGGTACATCTTTAGAGTATGTAGATCAGTCAAGCGGTGGCGCATTAGACGATTTGTCAGACGTAACAACGGGAAGTGTTTCGACAGGGGATGTCTTAGTTGCCAATGGAGCTGGGATATTTACATCTGAAAACACGTTGCAAGAGATAAAGACACTCTTAAAATCGGGTACGGGAAGCACGACACTTACGGGTGATGGGTCAGGTACAAGCACAGACGATGGAAGACTTGATCTGACTGATGCAAAGGCTGAACTAAAGTTTGGCACTAACTCAAACGTTGAACTTACATCAACCACAGCGCGTTTAAAGTCAGGCGTAACGGAGTTAAAAATTACTGAAACAAGCCCTGGTGATTTAGAGTTTGTTGTTGCCACAGACGCATCGGGTAATACCGCTTTTACTGCTGTTCATTTAGACGGAACAACGACAGCGAGCGAGGCTAACTTCATAATTAAGCAAGGTGCAAAGCTGGCTATAGAAGGCAGCAATAGCGCACAGGCTCAATTTACAAGCACTAACTCAGGAAACACGCTTTACAATGTTCCTGCTGCTTCAGGCACTTTAGCCTTAAAGACAGATATAGCTTCAGATTCTGCTGTTACGGCTAACACAGCAAAGGTCGGAATTACGACATCTCAGGCTAATGCAATTATAGCTAACACAGCAAAGAACAGTTACCCGTCAGTAGACGCATCAAAACTTGCAGGGATTGCCGCAGGCGCTGAAGTAAACGCAGTCGATGATGTATCAGGAGGCACAGGCTTAACGGCAAGTCCTACTACGGGGAGTGTTGTTGTAAATCTTGATAACACAACAGTTACAGCAGGAAGCTACACATCAGCAGATATTACCGTAGACGCACAGGGTAGAATTACGGCTGCGGCAAACGGAAGCGGTGGTGGGACAAACACCAACATAGCTAATACAAACCTGACAGCAGACGATAACCGAACTTACGACCAAGACGGAAACGACTTAATTATAGACCCTAACGGAGGTCAGTTTGAGGTGAACGATTCTTCAGGGCCACCAACAGGGGCTGAGATTCAGGTTAGTCAAGGAGAAGTGCAGCTACAGGGGTTAACCTACCCGTCTTCTGACGGAACTAACGGTCAAGTACTTACTACTAATGGCTCAGGCACGCTGTCGTTTACTACTGTGAGCGGAGGCGGTGGCGGGAGTGGTGGAATAGGTACTTCTGATCAAACTCTTGATGCCGATAGAACGATTGACACCAACGGGTACAACCTTGACATTGAGTTAGACCCAACAGGCACAGCAGATACCTTTACGGTTCATGACGGTACTCACGACCTCTTCCAGGTAGATACAGGTACGACTGGAACTATATTTGGTGTAAACGACGTTTCTGGTTTGCCGCAGCTTTCAGTAAACTCAAACGGAATGTTGAAGCAGGCGGGAGGTATTCCGTTGAACGTAACAATGATCACATCGACTGCAAACTACGGAAGTGCTGATCAGCGATTTTTTCCGATAGGATCAGCAGAGACCCCAAACACTACTATATCAAACCATTCTGATTTCGAGTCTCATTTTTGTGCCCCTTACAATGGAAAACTTCTCAAGATTATTTGTCAATTTTCTTTAACCGATCCTGGGTCTACTGTGGTGGGTTTTCACAAGGCGAGTATTGGATCATCATTGAGCACGACGGCTTCTGCAACATCTACTGTTGTGCCTAGTTGGACAAGTCCATTTACCACACCTACTATTTTCGACTTCACAAACGAGGCGACAGACTTTGATGCTGGCGATGTTTTGGCCTTTAGTTTTGATGCCACAAACACCACATATTATGTGAGTGCAACCTTTGTCTTTGCTGTTGACCCTTCAAACAACTATTAAAATGCATTTCGATAACAGACACTACGTAGTCTTTGACCTCTCAGAGCTAGACACGATAGACTTCTCAGAAGTCATGGAGACATCAGCAGAAACGCTGAGAAAGAACTTAGCAGAGACTCAGAGCTTTGTCAAATATGAAGGGGCTATGCCAGTTTCAATAACAGCCTTGAATACTCGTAGTCAAGAGTATACTCATGCAGAGATATTGGCTCTCTTAGATGGAGAAGAGTGGACTGACCCTAACGAAGAGCTGATTTAAATGGGTGGGTTTGCAAATAACGCACCTATCGTAACCGATGGGTTAGTATTCTATGTAGACGCAGGGAACAGCCGTTCGTATCCTGGGAGCGGGACTACGTGGTACGATTTGAGCGGAAGAAAAAACGACGGTACATTTTCAGCAACTCCTACAACTAGCAATTTAGGCGGTGGGTCTATTACCTTTGACGGGATAGACGATAAGTGCGAGTTTCCAGCAGCTTCTTTTGTAGCGGGGGACGCTGCTACAATAAGTTTATGGTATTATGGAAGGACTCCACATAGAGCCTCTATGGCTTTTTATATAGGTAAGGGAAATAGTAGGTATTATTCATGTCACATTCCATGGAGCAATGGAATCATTTATTTTGACCATATGGGATACCAGGGGTCTTCAAGACTTTCTCAGTATGGGGGTAACACTTCAATAGGTTGGCATAATTGGGTATTTTTAACTGATTCATCAAGTCCCCAAAAACAACACATATACAAAGATGGTTCTTTGTGGGCAAGTGATGCTGATGCAGTTTCAATCTCAGGAGACCATGATACTGTTATCATAGGTTCCTATGGCACTGCTAATTATGATAATGGAACTTATTCTTCCGTCTCTTTTTATAACCGCGCCCTATCCGCCTCAGAAATCACTCAAAACTATAACGCGCTTAAAGGAAGATTTATATGAGCGTAAAGAGCAACATAGGGGTTGTAACTGATGAATTATTTCTTTATCTGGATCCAGGTAACGAGAATAGCTATTCAGGTAGCGGGACTACCGCAAATGACTTATCGGGTAGTTTAGTGGCAGATTTAGATAACGGAACGTCTTACCTATCTTCTAACGGTGGCATATTTAACTTCGATGGCACTAACGATTTAATAGACCTTAAAAGCAATTTAGCCAGCGGCAAAGTTAACTTTAGCGTTGGCGGGTGGTGTAGATCTCATACCAACTCTAGTGATGGTACGTTTTTCGGGCTGTGGGCTGCCACATCTGGCAGTACTGACCAGTTTCTTCTTTGGTGGGATGTGGGTGGCGCAAACCCTAATTGGAGGTTTATAATGAGAGACGGAACTAATACTGTTAGAGCTACTTCAGATGGACAGGATAACGGAAATATAAATCAATGGAGCTACATAATGGTAACCCATGATGGTAGCGGATTAAAGCTTTATATAGATGGCGCTCTTGATCAGTCTGTCTCAACAAACGGAAGTATAAGAACGTCTAGTGAGGTTTGGGCTTTAGGTAACCAAAACATCGGGGGAACCACTAGATATTTAGATGGTGAAATAGGTCCATTTCACGCCTATAATAAAACCCTTACTGCCTCAGAAGTCCTCCAAAACTACAACGCCCTTAAAAACAGATTCACATGAGTTATTCATTTGGTAAAAGCATAGTGACGGATGGGTTGGTATTCTACGTGGATGCAGCTAACGATAAGAGCTATTCTGGAAGTGGGACTACATGGAGTAATTTGGCAGGTAGTAATGACGGTACGTTGATTAACGGCCCTACATACAATTCAGCTAATGGAGGTAGCATAGTACTTGATGGGGTGGATGATTATGTTCATTTTAGTGAAGGAGGCCTCAGCTTCCCAAACAACAACGATGACTTTACCCTTGAGGTTGTGCTGAAACTCGACACCGTATCACCCCAGCAGACAATGTTTCAGCAAGCGAATGGTGGGGGCAGTGGAAGGAGTTGGCTCTTCCTTAGGCCAAACGGTTCGTTTAGCTCTTTTTTGGGTGGCTCAGACCTTCTTCTTACATCCTTGGGAACGCCTACAGTAGGGACGGTTTATCACGTACATGTTAAATATGAATCTGGAGTTTTACACATAGGGTACAATGGTGTGTGGTATCAATCTAGCTCAAGAAACATAGATGAAAACAGCACTGGAGGATTTAGGATAGGCTCTGGAAAAAATACAACAAAACCTACTAACGGTAATATTTACTGCGTTAGAATTTATGACCGCGCTCTCTCTGCCTCAGAAATCACGCAAAACTACAACGCTTTAAAAAACAGATTTACCTAACGATTTTAAAAATGGAAAGCACAGCGATAGGCATGGTAGTGGAGTTTATCGTCCTTTTGGGCGGTGGCGTAAGCGCATGGATAAAAATAAACAATGATGTGACGGTGTTAAAGTCGCGTATTATTAATTTGGAAAAGAAAGAAAGCGCTACAGACAAGAAGCTGGACGATCTCATGGAAGCGATCCAAGAGATTAAAATAATTTTAGCAAAGAAAGGAATATGAACTTCATTATAGAAAACTGGGCAGAGCTGGCATTATCGGTCATCCTGCTATTGGACACGATTGTTTCATTAACACCAACCAAGAAAGATGATCAGTACCTCGGATATATTAAAGCGATCTTCAACGCGTTCAACAAAAAAGAAGAAGGCGAAAAACCCAATACCTGAGCAGTATATTAGGCACACAATGGAGAAGGTTATAATTCACCACACGGCAACAACCCGTGAGGCGCGTTATGATTTGGAATGGTGTCGTAAGTTGCATCTGTCAAATGGATGGCGTGATATAGGTTACCATATCTACATTGAGCATGACGGCACAATTAAGATGGGTCGTCCGTTAGAACTATGTGGCGCACATACAAAAGGTCACAACAAACACGGCATTGGAATTTGCTATGTGGGAGGCTACGAGGATTATGAGAAAGATCCGGTATGCACAATCACAAACAAACAAATTGAAGCCATTAATTTGTGTGTGTATCACCTTCGGAAGATGACAGGTAAAGAACTTCCGATCCACGCCCATCGTGAATTTAAGGCTACGTTTTGCCCAGGGTTCGATATAAAGGACATGGATTTTGACTGAGTACGATATTCAACGAACGTTTGTTGAAAACATAGAGAGGTTAAATCCAGATCTGCTGCTTTGTGCAACTGTGGGTGGCGCTCGCATGAGCATCAACCAAGCGAAAAAAATTAAAAGGCAGGGTTATCGCAAAGGCATTCCTGACCTCATCATCTATGAGCCGCGAGGCGGTTACTATGGTCTGTTTATTGAGATCAAAAAAAAAGGAGGCCGCCCAAGTCCACATCAAAAGAAGTGGGTAGACGACCTCCAATCAAGGGGCTATCGTGCGGTTGTATGCAAAGGATTAGACCAGTGCATAGATGAGTTCAACCATTATTTCAACCTTGATAAAGGTGTTAAACCGATTTACTTAGAGTAACGGATACACCTTGTCCCAACACGTTGGCCCACCTTGCCAAGGTCGTTACCTTAGGCATTTGCGCTCCCCTTTCATACTTTGAAATTGCAGCCTTCGGAATATCCGATAGTTCTGCAACGCTCTCCAAAGATAGTTTATTGTCTTGTCTGATCTTCCTCAAAGATATGCAGACATCCATAACGTCCAAAATAGTTTGTTGTTCCATTCGACAAATATAGTCTAAAATAACTATTCGTCAAAAAGAACATTTATTGGTGTGTGTCCTCCGATGACTACACCGCATCCTAAAGCCTGCTTTTTGTAGTTCTTAGCAAATGCTTGTGAATAACTGGTGCGGTCGATCCCACAGCCGATCTGCATACCGAAAATTCTTGTGTTATTGCCGATGTAATGCTCGCAATACGCTTGGGTATGTATATGACCTTGAACTGTGCTTTGCATATCATTCTTGGCTTTGGTACGCGCAGTGCCAGCTTCTCCATGCACGTATTGCACTCCATCAATTACAACGCGCTCAACCCACGTCCATGTCGTGCCTAAAACCTCATTGTAGTCTTTAATCCATTCTCTTGGCACAGATGAACTGAAGGCTTTACGGGCGATGAGCCGATCATGATTTCCAATAGTCACTGTCGCGTCAGGCCACTTTTCTGTCCACTTCTTTAGATGCTCTATAGCTTGCGCCAGCTCATAGCCTCCTCCCATGCCATTGCTATCGGTCTCATGGTAGCTACTATAATGATGGTCGACGCAGTCTCCTATCATCACCACGCGATTGCAGTTAAAGCGCTCGTAAGTATCTACACAAAATTGGAAATAGCCTTTATGCTCAAATGGACAATGGATGTCTCCCACGACAAGTACCCTGGTCTCTTTCTTGCGTAAATAGTCCAGGGCTTTCTTTTCTTGCAGGTTCAGCCTTGGTCGTATGTCTTTCACTTGGTCTCGTTAAAACTCAAACACAACGGGATGATGCTGATAGCGCATAGAGCAATTGACATCCATGTCATTCCGTTTGCAACAATATCATTGCAAGCCGTCATTGCAAGCAAACCTCCTATGGTGCGCTTGGCACTCCATCGCTTGCTGTCGCCCTTAGTCTTAAAGGCTTCAGTGAGATCAACACCCTTTAGTATATTGAGCAGTTTAGGGTTCATCTAAATCGCAAATCATTCTTATGAAATCCGAAAGGTCTTTCTGCCTTGGTGCGTAATCGTAACGCACGTCAAGCTTGTTCATAGTGAAGGTAGAAACTAACTCACTGTACCTTGTCCATTCCAGATCCGAAGATAAGATTTCAACTTCGAATTGTTCATGAACTTTGTCGTCATACCTGCAATCTTCCAAGAGCTGGAGCAGGTAGGACACTTGTGAGTAGCCAACCTCAGACTCTGCTGTTGTCTCTACTTCTACGAAATATTCATCAAGCCAATCACTCATTTTGAACTTCTTCATCAGACGAAAACACACCTTGCTGATACAGACCTACGATCTTCAATACTGCTCTCGCTAAGGCTCTTTTCTCCGCAGTCATAACGTAATAGTTGTTCTTGCAATTCTCAGGCCCAGCCTCGCCATATGTTTGCACCATTACAGGCTCATGACCATCATAAAGAGTGCTATGATCGCCTTTGTAGGCAGTAGCTTTAATTACAACGAAGTCACGATCTAGCCGGACTTCATCAAACTTGACAGTGATTTGTTCCTGCGCTTGAATTTTCTCTATGCCACTACGATTAATAATTACAAAATGCTTATGAAAGAAGAAGTCTCCTTTCTGCAACGAGTACGTATCTGTTATTAGGCGCATTTTCGCCTTCTCGTCATCTGTCAGTGCTTTCATGCTCCTTGTTTTGATCCAGGTTTCTTGTATCCCAATGTGTTGCCGCGTGACTGCGACACTAAATTATCGTATTGCTTAATACGACGAGCCAATCTCTGCTTGACTTTCTTAGGTTTAACGTATCCTCTACTTGCCATTAGTTCTCTTGATTTATGATTTCGTAATATGCTTTAACTGCCGCTACTGATGCCTCAATAAATACTTGATCCATAAGGTACAGATTTAAAAGTATCACTGAGTATTGGTCAATTGTGCCATTGGCTAACACCGTAAACATATTGTCTTTGGCATCCAACTTCCCATCCCACCCCTCTTCTAACAATTCTTTATCGTCAGGTTTTTTTTTTACACGCACGTACACATAGGCTTGCTCGCTGTCATTCCGGCACTCCTCAAGCAAGATTTCTATGTTGTCATCTAACAAGTCCGCTTCTTCGTCAAAAAAGTCGTCATCCATTATTTCATCATTTGATCAATTGATCTTTTCAAATTACGGATTTCTTTTGCTTGTTCAGCACACTTGGTTTGCAAACTTCTATTCTCAATTTGCAAGTCCAATGTAACTCGACGCTCGGCAACGTAAGCGTGTTGTTTTGCCCCCAGCTCATCTTCTAAGTAAAAGGATTGCATACACATATCCAACATGGAGTCACTGCAATTCTTAACGATATCCATTACAGCAACAGGTAAGTCATCGCGATACTCAAGTTGTGCTTGTAAAGCATTAGCATTCCCAAACACACTAATTCGTAATGCAGATCGAGTCAGGTAATCCATCTCATTGTTGGTGAACTTTACTAAAGGCTTCATTTGTTTGTTGGTTTTGGTATGTTATTTTTCTCAAACTCTACTATAGTCTGAAATATGTTAAAAGCGATCTGCGGTACGATTGCATTGCCGTAGGCTTTCACTCCTTCTTTGCGCCATTTTGAAAAGGTGATTTTATCCAACCCTTCGGAAAGCCCATCATCTCCTCCACAAATTGAGGGTTCAGTTGGGAATCCTTCGAGTGATATGGTTTGTCTTGATGTTGATATACGTTCCTCAATAAACCCTTCCTCGCTTTGTTGTTGCCGATACTTGTCGGAGGATACGCTCCCTTCCAATCTGTCGCTGTCGGAGTTGGCAATAATCCAACATCTGTCTCTGCGGTGATTGCACCCAACGGCACAAGCCGGAATAACAAACGATTGGACGGAGTACCCAAGATTTTCCAGATCAGAACAACACGATTCGAAGACCATGCCGTTCGACCAAGAAGTAAACCCGAAAACATTCTCTCCCACGACCCAGGTGGGATTAGACTCTCTGACAATTCTAAGCATCTCCGGCCACAAATGGCGGGGGTCATCTGACCCTTCTTGCTTACCTGCGACTGAGAAGGGTTGACATGGGAATCCTCCGCTGAGGATGTCAATTCGTCCATTATACTCAGTTGCGTCAAAGTCGTGGATGTCTTCATATTGTTTTGCATTTGGGAAATGATGTTTTAGCACTTGACGTGGAAACTCTTCCCACTCACAGTTAAAGATGTTCTCAAAACCTGACCATTCTGCTGCCAAGTCGAAGCCACCAATACCGCTAAATAATGATCCGTGTGTCATTGTATCAATCGATTACTTGTACGACACAAAAACAACTTAGCTAATCCGAGTTGACCTGTGCCTTTAGGTTTAGTCTTCTGATTAATTACCCAAGTCTCGCCATCGCGTATTGGGTCTTCACCTTCCTTTAAGACTTCACCAACAGGTGGGCGAAAAACAAGCAGCATCGTAAATGCACGACGATACCATGCCTGACCACCTGCCCATTCTTGTGGCAAAGCTGGTTTCTGATAACGCTTGCCACTTGTCGTTGTTGTATCTGCGTGTAGCTTGGCAATGTGGTTAATCACAATGTCAATGCGATTATGCTTGCGGCTGTGCTGCCTAACTTTTTTCAACTCGTTTGTCAGCCATACATCCTCACGCCCACCGCTGTCCTTTAAATTACGAGCGACATCGTTCCACGGATCTAGCACTGTTGTGTCATATTCCTTATTTTGACAGGTAGCATAGAACTGATCGGGAGTAAACTCCATGTCCTGCTCGTCAGGGTCGTAGAAATCAAAATGCTTACCAACCCATTCAACCGCTACTGCAAATTCCTCATCACTAATGCAGTCCTGTTCTTGACCTTGATAGTTGTTGCGTCGAGCTGGATGACCGCAGTGTATCTCAATGAGGTCGATGGCAAGTTCTTCACTACCGCCTTCTTCACCCATATAAACAAAATGCTTCCAATCGTAACGCTCACTCCACTCTACAAGCAACCACTTTACAAAAAGCGATTTACCATGATGCGGAGCGCCAGCAATGAACAAGGGATACCCTTTGCGCGGAGTGTATAGGTTGTCCAACTCCGGCAGTCCGACATGACATGGTGTTTCTCTGACTTCGTTACGCAATTCATAGAGCCTTGGTTTTAATTCGTGTATACCTTTTACTACCATCAGACTCCGGTAAATTCATCGTTCATACTTACCTGCCTTCCAATATTAGGCTTAATCATCGCTAAGTTGCGATATTCCATAAATTTTTTTCCAAACAAAGTGGCAGGACGTAGGTGCGTCTTTAACATTGGTTGATCTCTCCATGCTTTACTGCGGTCCTGGACTACCTCAACAAACACATCAGGTGTTGTATAGCCTTGCTCGTACCAATATTGCACAAAGTCTCGGACATCGCTGGTTTTGTAATGAGTGCCTAAGCAATCATTCATACCATGAGTTATAGTATGTACGAACTGATCGAAATTATCGTGTAAAGGTTCGCAGAAGAGAAGGGGCAGCAATTGCCGCCCCCCTTGGTCTACCAAAAACCGAACAAGTTGTTGTCCAAACTCGTCAGTCAAATCTAGATCACGAACCACTTGCTGCATATTCTGACCAAAGTGAATTTTCACCAAAGCCTTAATAATTTTGCACTCCTCAAATGGAAGGTCATTTAGTCTGTCTAAGTCGATCCTGATAATTTTACTCATTGTCTAAAAAGGTAAATCGTCGCCATCCATTGGCGCTGCATCATTATTATTATTTTTCGGTGCTGCTTCTTTGCTGCCACCTTCCGCATTCATCATATCCCAATCCTTACCATGACCTAAGATTTCGCCTTCGATGCCCTTATCGCGTTCCTCTTTGGTCGTTTTGCGTACAATCATGTGAGTGTTGTACTGCTTGTTCTTTAGTTCAACTAAGACAGCATCAAAATAGATGGCACCGTCTTTTCCTTGCACAAAGTACTTCTGCATTTTTCGCAGTTCATGCACTTTTAGATTCAATGAGACTTTTTTACTCATGACTTATGAAATTAAAGTTGTGGCGTTTATAGCATTGTACCACAACGAGGTTAAATGTTTGTGCTTTATGGTCATTGTAGGATAATAAGTTATCCCACCGTTTTACTGCGCTAATGGCAGTGGCATGGTCGCGACCAAATATGCGACCAATTTCAGTAAAAGTTTTTTTTTCCTTGTAGCGTAGCAAGTGACATATCGCGTGACGTACAAAGGCAACGTCCTGCATCCGACTTCTGCCTTTTAGGTCGTCTAAATCAAAAGGAAACTTCTCGCAACATTCGCTCAGAAAGTTATCTAAGTGCATTTGCCCTGCGGTTATGCCAAGTCCAGGATAGACATATGGACTAACGGCTCTTCTATTTTGCATTTTGCAGTACTCGTAAGCTGGAAGCGCCTTGTCTACACAATCCAATGTCTAACAGGAATCCGTAGTGGATCAAAATTTCCATCGCACGATGCATTTGTTGGTTCGTCAGTTCAGGGTAACGATGGCGTAATTTGCCATGTACCATTTCCTGAGTAAACAAAGCTTTGCCGTACTCCTTGCATTCATCCTCAACAGCATAAAGCAAGTTCATTCCTTCATCCACATTTGCGGAGAAGCGAGATTGGTAGGGTGTCAAAACCCACCTCCATTTGGAGAGATATCTTTTTATCATTTTTAAAAGTTCTTGGTAGAGCCTGCAATGTCAGAAATAACTACGCAGGTATTTCAACGATTTTTTTTTTTTTATTCACAATGCTTGTGTGTACAGTGTAATTACCATAGGTTCTATATAGGTAGTACCCTATAATACCTAAATACACACATAAGTACAGCTATTATATCAGTAGGGAAAGTCAATTCTCATGTCATGTCGCATATCAGGATCTGGACAGCCGCTTTGCTTACCCGTGCCACGGCAATCACGGCAGTCATAGTATTCGGGATACTCATGACCATAAGGGCCAACCTCACCCGTGCCTTGACAATTCTCGCAGTCTTCATCCACTTCTTCCTCCTCTATAAAATCATCTTTTGTATGTGAATCTACAATTGATTTTGGAACACTGTGGTGCTGCATTTTGTAACCTTTCGTTTCCGTCAGATAGTTTATGTAAGTTCGGAGATGCTCTCTGTTTTCGAAGATTCGTGTTTGCTCCCATGTTTCAAGTCGATCCGTGACCCAAGTTATTGTCACTCTGATTTTCATATTTATTGCCATCTTTATTAATCATTATTTTTTGAGACTTTCTTTGTACGTAGCGTATGCGCGTTTTCCATTAAGGTACACAAAAAAAGCGCCACCAGGGCGCTTCTTTCATGATCTAGCAAGCTGGGCTATCGAGCAAAATTATCGTTATAGGCTTTATTCATTTCTATCGGTGCGCAATGACCACCCCAATACTCAAATTGCTCTAAAAAATCCTTCATGGATCTAGTGCGTTTGTTTCCACGCGCAACACGGCACTCATTGAATTCCTTCCTGCAAATCTTCATAGCTTCCTCTTTGCTATCAGATAATACTGCGATGCCATAACCAAAAACTGCGGGCATCATTGCCATCCATAATTCCTTCTGCTTTGCGTCTTTCATGATTCAAATTGGCTTGCTCGTGATGTAACTTCTTCGGCTGTGACTTTGCAATCGACTGTATCTTGCAAGTCCTCATTCCAAGCGCTGAGATAAATGGCATCATCCTCTAAGTCTATTGTCACATGGAAGCCTTGTTCCTTCATTACGTAATACGCCTTTAATAAATCAACATTCCATATGTCATCCTCATCCCATTCAGTGTAGCAATAGTACTCATCTTCAAACGCATCCTCAAGCGTAGCATATTTCGTTTCGTTCTTAATGTGTTCAATCAGGTGTTTGCCGCTCATAATGTACATCCTTCCGTCATCAATGCAGTACCCTTGATTAAACAAATTGCCTGTGATCTGGCATTGACGTGCGTACAAAACGCGGGTGCTTTTAGTAGTATCCATAATTTTTTTTTTTTTTTTTTTTTTTTGGGAAAAAAAAAGGTTGTTGTGTTTTGTTTTTTTTCTTTGGATTTTTACCGAGTGTATTCCCCCTGTTTACAATGGGAAATTTAAAAACCCCCCCAT
>Ga0181379_1000229_pt1 | contig 28972 bp, 23 predicted proteins | sample 2SPOviralmetaG_FD_130115 | JGI IMG/M metagenome (GOLD analysis project Ga0181379, IMG submission 130115) | Marine viral communities from the oligotrophic San Pedro Time Series (SPOT) site, San Pedro Channel, CA, USA - 2 SPOT_SRF_2009-07-10 | ecosystem: Environmental > Aquatic > Marine > Strait... | reverse complement strand
CGTAAGCAATGGCTTCGCATCAGCCTGGTGACCAATTTGACGCTGCTTGGCGTGTTCAAGTACCTTGACTTCCTTATCGAAAGTTGGAATCTGGTTTCCTTGCGTTTTACGGATTCTCTGGATGTCGGAACGCTCGGTCTTGCCCTTCCGGTGGGTATCTCTTTCTACACTTTCCAAACAATGTCGTACACCATTGACATCTATCGTGAGAAACAGTCGCCATACGATTCCTTCTTGGATTTCGCATGCTACGCCGCTTTCTTCCCTCAACTGGTAGCAGGCCCTATCGTTCGTGCCGATCACTTTCGTGAACAGATCAAAGAGCCCCTGGCCCCTTCTGCCTACCGTTTCAGACTCGGTTTAACGCTCATCATATACGGGATTGCCAAGAAATTGGTGATCGCCGACAACGTTGCCGTTCACGCCAACGAAGTTTTTGTTGAGGGCGAACATCTTGCGAACATCGGATTGATCTGGTGGGCTACCCTTTGCTTTGGCATTCAGATTTATTGCGACTTTTCGGCATATACAGACATCGCCATCGGCTCAGCGCACCTCATTGGCGTGGAACTGCCAGAGAACTTCAAAACGCCATATGCCGCCACCTCTCCTCAGGATTTCTGGCGTCGTTGGCACATTTCCCTCTCGACATGGCTCAGGGACTACCTCTACATTCCACTTGGAGGTTCTAGAAATGGGCGGAACAGGATGATTTTCGCCCTGATGATGACCATGCTCTTGGGTGGTTTGTGGCACGGAGCCTCCTGGAATTTCGTGCTGTGGGGATTGGTTCATGGCTTGTTGCTCATCATTCATCGGTTTGGAAAAGAAATCTCGTTTGTCAAGCGTTTCTTTGATTCGGCAGGGCGCGTGGGCCTTCTCATCTCGTGGGCCATCACCCAATTCTTTGTGTTCTTTACTTGGCTCATTTTCCGAGTGGAAGATACCTCCGTGCTCATTCCTTCGATGAAGACTTTCGTTGGATGGGGCGGGCATTTTGACAAGGGGGAAGCCGTCGAACACCTTCCCGAAATCAAATTCCTAACGTTTGCACTCGCCGGTTGTTTTGTTTTGCTGCACGGCGTGAGCGGAAAACTCGGCGGAGGGAAAATGTGGTTGGCTCGTCAACATTCCGTCGTTTGGGGAACTGCCTGCGGTGTCATGCTCTGTTTGGCGTTCTACCTTCGACCCGCTGAAACCATCGATTTCATTTATTTCAGATTTTGAATGAATCAAAACAGCAGGCCTTCTTGACCAAGTGTTATACCCCGGGCCCATGACGGAGCGTTGCAGCCAACGTTTGGCATGGTGAAAAAATGAAGTATCAACTCAAATGCTTGAAGACCGGAGATCTCATTGACGACGCTTACACGCTCCATTACACCGAAAACGCTCTGCTTCGGGCAGTCTACAACAAACCGTTTGAACTCCAAGAACACGAAAAGGGCGTCTGGAAGTACCTCTCTTGGATGCCGACATCCAAAGCGAACGACTACGTGGCAGGAACGGTCACCTACAAGGCGGACGCTCTCGGAGACGCTATGGGTCTGTCCAACCTCTGGATTTCCTTCCACGGCTATTGGCCGGAAAAGGGCGGCCTCTGCCCCACTGGGAGTTTCAAAGACATGGAAGCAGTTCCAACCATTCAACGCATGCACGATCACGATGCCAAGGGCCTGATATGCGCAAGTGCTGGAAACACAGCCCGCGCTTTTACCCACTTCTGTGGCCTTGATGGAACCCCACTGATTGTGGTGGTGGGCAAAGACCACGGGGAACGCATTTGGGCACGACCAGAAAACGATGCGAAGAGCGTCCGTGTGGTCGTCGTTGAAGACGGCGACTACTACGATGCCAAGACCGTGGCCAAAGGCATCGCTGCTCAATTGCCAGGCTGGCAGATGGAAGGCAGCGTTCACAACGTGGCCCGCCGTGATGGAATTGGCAGCCTCATGCTCGATGCAGCCTTCACCATGGGCGCTTTGCCGGACCACTATTTCCAGGGCATTGGCGGTGGCCCAGGGCCTATCGGCATTCATGAAATGGCCGAGCGCCTTATCGAAGCCGGTTTGTTTGAAGGCCCTGCGCCAAGGCAACACGTCTCTCAGAACGTCGAACACCACCCCATTCACAACGGCTGGCAAGCAGGGCGCGACCACCTTGTTCCCGAGGACTACCCTGCTGAAGATGCTCAAGTGTATTCGGATTACCTCCTCAACAAAGGCCCTGCATACGGGCAAGTCGGTGCTGTGCATGACATTCTCAAAGGGTCCAACGGCCAGACATACATCGTTGAGCGAGAGGCAGCCATCGCCATGCGGGAGTTGATAGAAACCACCGAAGGCATCGACATCATGACGCCAGGCGCCGTGGCAGCTGCGAGCCTCTTGCAGGCGGTGGACTCGGGCGAAGTCAGCAAAGACGATTCCATCCTTTTGAACATCAGCGGAGCCGGTGTCAAGCGCCTCAAGAACGAGATTGAAACCCGTGTTGTGGAGCCTTGGCTGCGTGTCAAGAAGGCATCCGGCGTCGACACCATCCTCGCTCAACTCGCTGAAGAACAAGCAGAAGAATGAGGCGCAGATTCAAAGAAGGTGCGCGACCAGCATAACATGAGGCGTACCGATGGTTGGGGTGGATTGGGTCGAAGAGGAAGTCTTGAAGGCTGTCCCCGATGCTGTCGTTGAGGTCATCGACTTGCACGGCAGCGGCGATCACTTCCACGTGCGAATCATCTCTGAATCCTTCGAGGGCGTTCGCCCTCTTCAACGACAAAAGCAGGTCTTGGCCGTCATGAAGCAGCACATTCCTCACCCCGTTCACGCGCTTGACCTCAAGTGCATGACCCCCGAGCAAGCCGAATCGGCTGGGGACACGGCCTTTGACCCGCACGGCGGCGGGCGAGGCGTACACATTCGCCGACTACAAAGAAACAAGGAGTGAACCCCATGGAATGGACCCCCGAAGAATTGCAAAGCCTCGTTGACGACCACCCGATTGTCCTTTTCATGAAGGGCACACCGAACGAACCACAATGCGGATTTTCAAACCGAGCCGCACAAGCCCTGCAGTCCCTTGGCGAAGAATTCGCATCCGTGAATGTCTTCAGCGATGCCCGCGCCATTCCATCCATTTGTGCATGGTCTGACTTCCCAACCATGCCTCAAGTGTTTGTTCATGGAGAACTCATTGGCGGGTCTGACATTGCGCTTGAGATGTTGCAAGACGGCAGCCTACGGGAAATGTTTGACGCTGGCCGTCAGGCGTGATCGGCGTTAACACTGAACCGCCTGTTTCAAATTCTGAAACGGTGCTAAGGCTAAAGCGGATGCTCTCTCACAGAAGCACGATGGCCGAGTTGCTACCGGGCGGAGTCCAACCGTGGCATGTCCTCGACGAATCCAGGGCTGGCCATTACAGTCAACTTCTGTTGAAGCGTTGCGTCGAAGATCGCAATCCGCTTCTTTCATTGATGGAGGACAAGTACCGCTCCCGTGAACTCGTTCAATCCAAGGACATTTGCAACCTGACCGAACTCTATTCGTGGTCTGAGGACGTGAACATCGATTGGGAGAATCTGCCCGAACGCTGTGTGATCAAAACCAACCACTGGTCTGGAGATGTGCTGTTTATCATGGACAACGGCCCGGTGCCACTCGCCAACGTCCCCCGAAAATTCCGTTTGTTTTCACGCTCCTCAAATCGGTACCGTGTCATTCGAAACTGGCGAGATCAAGACGGCAGACCGTGGCCAAAATGGCGCATTGAACGGTCCTTGCGTTGGTGTTTGAGGCAAGATTTCCCCATACCGCTTGAATGGGGTGCTGTGAACATCAAACCTCGGGGCGTGATGATTGAGGAGTTGCTGACCGATGGCAATCGGTTGCCCAACGATTGGAAAGTCCATGTGTTCCACGGGAAAGTGGGCTTCATTCAGTACGATATTGGTCGCATGAGTTCGCACTCACAATCCATTTACACGCTTGAAGGCCAGCGTATTCACCAAACCAACAGCCGATGGAGCGAGGAAGATACGCCCGACGAGATCGTTTCCGTCCTCGGAGAAGACGGCCTTGCCGAACTCGTTGCCATTGCAGAACGGTTGGCTGAGGACATCGACTATTCGAGGGTGGATTTGTTCTTGGCGGATGGGAAGTGGTACTTCGGTGAATTCACCAATTATCACAATTCATGCTATCCACAATCCATCGAGTGGGAGGAACTTGGTGGAGGGTTGTGGTTGAATGGCCGCGCTTGAAGTTCAAAACGCCTCTGCAAGCCTTCATTCATGGGGTTCATTGTTAAATGAACAGCTCTTAGAAATGCCGTTCACATGACGAAAGACGGGTCTCCTTCACTGGTACGAAAGTGGGTGATGCGTCAGTATTGGCGGATGCAGCAATCTCAAGCCGTCGTCGGTTTGTTGTTGTGGGGCACCACCATCACGCTCCTGGTTTGGCCATACGTGCGATGGCGATTCGAATCCTCGTGTGCCGACGCCCTTTGCTTCAACGACACCATTGCAGGAATTCCAGCCACTTACTTTGGTTTGCTTTCCATCTTCATGACCGTGATGTTGGGGGTTTTGACCATCGGTTATCTTTACGATCAAGTGTTCTCGTTATGGACAGAATGGCGCAGCGTGGACATGGAACGAAACCCCTACGTGACCTATGCGCTCACGCCAAACTGGATGATGATCACTGCGCTCCAAGCCGAAATGCTTCGACGCCAATCCGAGGGCGACGAGGCCATGCAATCTCAAGCGGAATGGTTCCTCAAGTGGTGCAAGCACTACGCAGAGGGGGAAATGTTTGCTCGGGCCGTTCAACGATGGGACACTGACCTCGGACCAACGCCCACGTTCTGGTTCACCGATGACGCAGCCATGGAGCGCGCTCGCGACCTCAAGTTCGACGACGCCGATTGACAAATCTTCTTGGCTTCTCGCCCTTGTCATCAAACATGAGTCGCCCCTCTCGCTGGAGTGAAGAGCGGCAGGCCATCAGAGAACAAGCAAATTGGATTGTTGGTTGGCTTCGCCGAAACGGACCTGCGACCACCCCCGAAATCATCGCTGCTCTCGAGTCGGAAGGCCGGGACGTTCGCGCCCACATTCTTCAGCGTGCTTTGCGTAAATCTCCCTTTGTTCACCTCGTAGGACGAGAGGCGGGCGAGCGCGGTTCGATCAGCCGCTGGGCGTTTGGTGCCGAAGACGATTGAATCCACTCGCATTGGCGGAAGTGCTTGAAAGCCATCGTGTTTAGCACAGAGCATGAGCGCCACCGTCACACGCGCCCCATCGAGCGGGCGCGATGCATCTTGGTTGGCGGGTGCCGATCTGATGGCGGTGGCGCTGGCGTTCACAGGACAAATCTTGCTCGCCCATGCGTTGTTGGCTGAGCACTATGGGTGGATGGTGCTCGCCATCGACCTCTATGCTTCGCTCTTCTTGATCATCGATCTCGGCTTGCCCACTCTTATCGCACGGGACGGCACAAAAGCCCCGAGCATGGTCCTGCCAGCCGTTCTCCGCACGTATCGATGGCAAGTGCTTGCGGCCCTCCCCTTCCTGCTTTTTGCGGTCCTTCTGCACCCTGAACGGTGGTTGGGCGTCGATGCACCACGAGCGCTTCTTGCTTTTGCAGCGCTGATCGCGTTGGTCCATGTCGCATCATACGCTCCTCGTTCCGGGCTTCGAGTGCTGGGCGAAGCCCGTCTTGAAGCCTTATCGAAAGTGATTGAACGCGCAGTGACCGTCGCAGCTTACGGCGTTTTGGTCAGCCAAGGGTCCACTTCTGCAACGGCCTTTACCGGAGCATTTCTTCTCGGCGCCCTCTGTGGCACGGCCCTCGCTCTCTACTGGTTTGTCCGAACCGCACCCAGCCACGAAGGTGCACCGAGGTGGGATCAACTTGGCCCATCGTGGTCCTCTGCCTCCGCCTTGCTGTTTTCGGCCCTTCCATTCGCCATCACGCTCGGTATTTTGCCCTATGTCATTCGTGTCGAGAAATTCATGGTGGCTGGGTCAAGCGGTGCTGGGCTTGCGGCCGCGTTTCATGTCGCCCAACTTGCATGGCTTGCAGGACTGGTGGTGCCAGCAGCCATACGATCGGCTCTTCTCCCTGTTCTTGGAAACGTTCAGGGGCTCCCTCATAGCCACCGGAGGGAGATGAATCAAGCGATGGACCTCTGCCTCGGCCTGCTTCCAGTTGGCTTGTTCGGCGGCTATCTCATCGTAGCAAATCTAGCACCTTTGGCCTTTCCAGAGGCGTATTTTGATGGAACCTATGGGGCATCTGCCGTCGATGTCTTCGCCGTGCTGTTGGGAGGATGGGCGCTGACCTTGTTGGCCACGCCAACCTACACCAGCCTCATGGCCGGGCCCAGACCTTGGCGCTTCACTCAATTCATTCTCAGCGTTTTGTCCATTGCCGTCGTCCTTGGGTATCTCCTCGTGATGCGACCAACCCTGTCACCCGGGCAAATCCTCTTTGCGGCTGCCTTGGCCAGCACTGCTTCTGCAGGGGCGTTGCTGGTTCTGTCATGGTGGTTTAGTCAGGAGAACGCCTTTGTTTCTGCTCGACGAGACGATTGGAATTTGGCTTTCACCGGCACCGTGTTCGTGGTGGCTGGATTGGCCTCTCAAACGTATTGGTGGGTGTTGGGCTTGCCGTTGTTTGCTTTCACTCCACGAGGGTGGCAAGCAATTCGCTCCACGCTGCCTTGACCGTTGCACGATCAGCAAAGGCCAACGCATCACCCACCTTCCTCTCATTGGTCCAACCGTGGCGCAAGGCGTCTTCGATGCCGTCTGCAAGCGCAGAAGGCGTAGGTTCGCAAACCCAAGCATCTGGAAGGTACTCGTTGACTTCACCCACATCGACACTGACCACCGGCGTTCCGCAAAGAAGGGATTCTCTTGCCACAAGGGGTCCGGCCTCACGCTTCGAAGTGATGAGGGTCACATCGGCAGTGAGCATGCGGTCGTAAACGATGTTTCTGGGTTGATGGCGCAGTGTAGTGACGCCCACAACCCATCCGCGCTGCTCGAGTTCTTCTCCAGTTTGAAGGGCGAGAAGGTGGCGCTTTTCTGGGCGGCGGGGGTCGGCTGGGAACAGGATGTCAATCGGTTCTTTCTTCCATTTCTTCTTCATCGGTCGAACAGGACGCTTCCATTCGGCGTCAATATCCGTCATGCAAGGTATCGTCGTCACTCGAGATGGTGGAAGATCCCAAGATTGCGCTTTTCGTGTCAGGCGTTCGGAGGCACACACCAGCACATCGCAGGCGGTCGCTAACGCCTTGACTCGCGGAGCAAGGCCTTTCTGTTCGAGGGCGACATCAAAATCGTAGCCATGAATCATGGCCACCCAAGGAATGTTCCAGCGGCGTGCAAGGTGTTGGGCTAGGACGCCAACTGGCCACAACGTGTGACATACAATCGCATCAGGTTTCCATCCGCTAAGGTGCTTTTCGACCGAGGCTGCTTTGCCACGCAAACTCCACGAGGTAAGGCGAGGATATGGATGGTCTGGAAGGGCAAAAAATCGTGGGATGAACACAGGGTGATTGCGGAAGGTCCACAATTTTGGAGCCTTGGCGACACCAAGCATGGTGGAGCGTCGTGATTCAGCATACCTCGGCATTCGTGGCAGAGGGTTGACGACTCGGACGTCGTGCCCCATCTCGCGCAACGCTTCGATGTGATCGTCAACAAAGACTCCCCGGACCGGATTCGCAGGAACCGGGTGGAGCAGGCTTACGACGAGGACGTTGATGTCAAGTCCCCCTCAGTTTAGGGCAGCATGGATGTCAGCAAGGTTGTCAGCCAAAGCGGCGCGATTGTTGAACAGGCCAGAGCCGACAACACAGTTGGTCACGCCCCAGTCCCTGAGCATGGCGATGTTGTGAGCCTTGACGCCGCCATCCACTTGGATTTGGACAGGTCGACCCCCATTGGCTACTTGTGCGTCGATCGCTTCCGAAAGCCGACGAATCTTGGATTCCACGTTAGGGATGAAGGATTGGCCTCCAAATCCGGGATTGACGCTCATGATGAGGACAAGATCAATCTCGCTCAACACCTCAAGTGCGGCTTCGACTGGAGTGCCCGGGTTCAGAACAACGCCTGCAGATGCTCCGCCTTGGCGGATGGCTGTCACGAGACGATGGAGGTGTTTTACAGCCTCAACATGGACGGAGATGTGGTTGCAACCTGCATCGATGTAGTCTTGATAGCAGTCTTCGGCGTTTTCAACCATCAAGTGCGCGTCAAACGTGGCATCGGGTCCAAGCGCAGCCCGCAGACTCCGGATCACTGGCGGACCGAAGGTCAAATTGGGCACAAAGTTGCCATCCATGACATCGAGATGGAGCCAATCCAAGCCAGCGTCAAGCGCTTGCTGGCAATCGGCTGAGAGGTTTGCAAGGTTGGCTGTCAGAACGCTGGGTGCAATGATCACGGTACCCCTCAGACCTATGCAGGAGCCCCCATTTGATGAGACTTGCCATTCGCTTGGGCCATGAAATGGAGCGCAAACGGCTATAATCCGGGGTATGGACCGAGCGGTAGGTGAAACCATGGGTGAAGTGCGCAACATAACCGATAGCCAGTTTGAGGAAACCATCAACGAATCAGAATGGGTGATTGTCGATTTCTGGGCTCCATGGTGCGCTCCATGCAAGGCCATTGGGCCCGTTTTGGCCGCAGTCGCCGATGAGCGAGACCTCTTGGTTGCCAAAGTCGATACAGATTCCAACCAATTAACGGCTGGACAACTCGGTGTCCGCAGCATCCCCGCTCTTTTCATCTATCGAAACGGCGTCATGGTTTCCAACAAAACCGGAGGCATGCCGAAGCCTAAACTCTTGGCCTGGATCGACGAAGTCATGTCCGCAGACGACTTTTGAGTTCAAATCAACCGGTCTCGCCGGTCATCTTGCGCGCTTCCCACATCGCGCAGCAAACGTTCTCGAAGAGCTTCATGCAGCCACATTCCTTCTTCAAGTTCCAACAAGAGCCCATGCTGAAGCAAATTTTCGGGAGGAGGGCCGTTCCAGCCAACGCTCTTGGCCAGCCGATTCCATGCAATGGGCTTTGTAGCCACAGAAAGCGTTGCGAGGAGTTCTTTCTCCTGTTCGGGAAGACGGGTTAGAATTTCCTCATCGAGGAAACGCAACCAATCTTTGTGGGTGGGTTGCCCGTAGAGTTCAAGCAATTCCAGAGCGAGGGGATGGCCCCCTGTTGCGGCATGCACCTCTTCGGCTGGGGGCGCCGTTGTATCTTCAATCGAAGCCAACCATGCTTCGGTTGCTTGCAAAGAGAGGCCCTTCAGAGGCATTTCCCGAACTGTATCTCGAATGTGAACGTCGCGTCGGTCGTACACGTCCATTTCAGTCCGAGACACGAGCAGCACGCGCAGAGGCGCATTTTTTGCGAGTTGGAGCAAGGAGCCGAGCAAATGCCTGGCATTGTCGCTGATGTGATGAACGTCATCCAGGACGATGAGCCAGTAAGGCGGAGGGCCTCCCACGCTGTCTTTGAACCGTTCGCGGATGGTGTTGGCGTCGGTCATGTAAGCGAGCAAACGCCGCCGCCATGCGTCGACGTCCATGTCAGCCCCAGGCGTGAGAGGCAACGTCTCGATGATTCTGTAGGGGTCGTGTGTTTCATCGATTCCGAAGCGGTGGAGCAAACTGGTGGCCAATCCAAGCGCTCTGTCCCAAGGCTGACACGTGTACCAGCACACCGAAAGATAGGGGTCGTCCTCCATGTGCTGTTTGAGCCAGTGGGCAACAAGGGTTGACTTTCCGATCCCTGCGATGCCGTGAACCACCATGCACGGGTGGCGGTCCGCAAACCAAGTGTGAAGCCGTTTCAATTCCTCATCTCGCCCGTAGACGGGTCGCGTGGTTGGTGGTTGATTGGCATAGGTTGCATGCACGCCAACAAGCGGCGTTAAACGACCGGGCTTTGGAAGGCCATCATCCAGTTCGATCCTCTGGATGCTTCCGAATCGAATGTCGCCGTATGTCAAAACGCCTTCGTGTTGAGCATGCAAGAGGATTTGGAGCAATGATAAATCTGTTTCAAGCAATTCTGAAACTTCGGCTGCTTTCACCTCGAGCAGTTCTCCATCGACGTTTCGTACCAGCACTTTGGTTCCCTCTAAGGCGGCTGCTCGTTGACGTGCTTGCTGGCGCCCTTCCTGTGTCAATTGCCAAGTTTTTTGCCGTCGTTCATCGCCTTGTACGGCTCGAGTGTGCTCTTCTACGAAGGTTTCTTTGAGCAAGTTCCGCATGGTTCGGCTAACGTTTGGGGGGTGCTGTGCGCATGCCTCAGCAATACCGGGCCGCGTCATGCTCGGCGGGACCATGTATCGGTCAGCCCATTCGTCGTTGGCGAGCAAATGTAGCAAGATGCGGTCGTTAGCGGCGACATTGACCTTCGGAATGTCTCCCGCCATGCTTCTTGCCACGCTTTCCATCCGTTCAAGACTTCCTGCTTCATGTCCTCCTCCGTCCTTTTGTTTGAGCATATTCGCAAAAACCCCTTTATACAGTCAACGCTCCCCGGTTTATGGCAATTCCAAATGGCGACCAACCAACGGCAAAATGGACTCCGGTTTTGCTTGCCTTTTTGTTTGTCATTTCGGTGACAAGCCTCGCTGCACAAGCAGCGGATTCGGACGGCGATGGCGTCCTTGATTCCGCCGATGATTGCCCTTGGGCTGCAGGCGATTCATCGGTCGACAAAGACGGATGTCCTGACCGAGACAGCGATGGGACCTCAGATTTCGGTGATGCATGGGCAATTGGAAACCCCAACTACCAAAACGAATTCACCACGAGCTCAAGCGACGACTACTACGCTGTTGATTACGATCCAACAGGCGAATTCATCGTGACCGGTTCAGAAGATGGATTTGTTCGCATTTGGAACGCCAGCACTTGGACGAACATTCGGTCGGTCAACACAGGAAACGACGTCAACGACGTTGACTTTTCTCCTGATGGTCAATACGTAGCCGCAGCCCGTAATGACGACAGCATTGACATCTACTACAGCAGCAATCTGACCTCTATCCACGGCAGCATCAGCGTCGATGTTGGAGGCGGGGACCAAGTGAACACTGTCGAATTCTCTCCCGACAGTTCGAGCGTGGCCGTCGCTATCGGCCGCTCAGGAAATGGAGGCACCAATGGGGAAGTCGCCGTCATTTCGGTGGGAACAGGCGCTGAATTGTACGCCGTTAATCCAAACGGTGAGGACCGTTTCTATGACTTGGCACACTCTCCCGACGGACGTCACATGGCTCTCGCTGGCAACGGCGAAATTTACATCGTCAACACCACGTCCCGATCAACCACATGGACATTCACCAACCCTCCTGCTGCGGTCAATGCTGTGGCATGGTCGCCAGATGGGAATTACATTTCGATGTGCGGAGGATGGGAAGGGCAATCTGCGAGTTTTGACATGTATGAATACAGCAACGGCGCCTGGTCCCGCATTTGGGAAAAAACCACAACGACATCATGTGCCTCAACCACGTTTTCAAGCGATGGGTCCCAAGTCATTTCAGGCATGTACTGGTATCAGGCTGATGGTGCGACCGCTCGAGTCTATCACTCTGACACCGGTACACAGGTGGATTCCTTCAGTGGACCTCGCCCCGGAGGTTGCACCTCGAGCAACAACAACAACTGCGGCACCGTTTACGGCGTCGCTTGGAGCCCAGACAGCACCCACATCGTCTCAGCTCATGGCCGAAACGACGAAGGCGTCTACTATTGGTTTGCAGACATTGATGAGGACAACGACGGCTACAACACCACGGACCAAGGAGACGGTATTGTCGATGCGTTCCCGTCAGAAGGGACTCAATGGGACGATACGGATGGCGATGGCTATGGCGACAACCCAGCCCCTGCCTACCAACCCGACGCTTGCCCAACCGTTCCGGGCACCTCCACAGAAGATCGATACGGATGCGTCGATACCGATGCCGATGGATGGTCTGATGACGGAGATTGGGCACCAAACAACCCTGATCAGTGGGCGGATGCCGACGGCGATGGCTATGGCGATAACTACCTGTTTGACCTCGATGAATACCAACTCCACGTGAACCAGTCTGGCGATGCATTCCCGAATGATATCACCCAATGGAACGACAGCGATGGTGATGGGTATGGAGACAATTACGAGAATGCTTCATGGGATTCGTATAGGCCGTCAGAATGGCCAGGATCGTTGCTGCAATCTGCGAACCAACCCGACGTGTTCCCCCTCGATCGTTCTCAGTACATCGATACCGATGGCGACTGGATTGGGGATAACCCAAACAGCGACCGAGCGGATTCCTGCCCGACCGTGTGGGGGGATTCCATCTACGACCGACTCGGATGCCTTGACAGCGACGCCGACGGATATTCCGATCCTTCGGCAAATTGGCCGAGCACAACCGATTGCTTCGGTGCTGATGCGTTCCCGAACGACCCAACCCAATGGTGCGACGAAGACAACGACGGATTCGGAAGCAATCCCGAAGGAAACAACGCCGATGATTGCCCCTCCTCTGCTGGCTCATCCACCGAAGACCGGATTGGCTGTGCTGACCGAGATGGTGACGGTTATTCCAATGCAGGCGACCCCTTCCCAGACGATTCCACGCAATGGTCGGACCGAGACGGTGACAACCGTGGCGATAACCAGAGCGGAAACAACCCCGATGCATTCCCCGATGACACAAGCCAGTGGAAGGACACCGACGGCGATGGCTACGGTGACAATCCTGGCGGGAACAACGGCGACGCCTTCCCGAGCGATGGAACGCAATGGAGCGATGAAGACAACGATGGCTACGGCGACAACACCGACGGCAACGATGGCGATGTTTGCCCGGTTGAATATGGTGAATCTCAGGAACCCCTGAGCCGAGGTTGCCCAGACTCCGATTTGGACGGTGTCACCGATCCTCTTGACGCCTTCCCGAGCGACCCGTTCCAGTGGGAAGACAGTGACGGTGATGGGTATGGAGACAACACGAAAGTCCCCAATGGCGATGATTGCATCGATGTCTTTGGCAAGTCCTTCGAAGAAGGTCGACAAGGCTGTCCAGACGCAGATCTTGACGGCTACGCTGACGTTGATGATGCCTTCCCCGATGACTTTGAACAGTGGACTGACTTTGACAACGATGGCTGGGGTGACAATTACTTCTGGGAAAACAACACAGTCGCTGACGAAGAGAATCCAGGAGAGTTCCTCGTCCTGCGTGAACAGCGCGGCGACGCCTTCCCACAAATTGCCTCCCAATGGTCGGATGTTGACGGCGATGGCTGGGGTGACAACCAGAGCAGTTCAAACCGCGTAGACAACTTCCCGCTTCGAGCAACCCAATGGAACGACTTTGATGGCGATGGCTTCGGCGACAGTGCCATTTCAGGATCTTACCAACCCGACGCATGCCCCAAGGTCCCCGGCACCTCAACTGCCAACGATGAATACGGATGTCCAGATTCAGACAGCGATGGCGTCTCAGACGATGCAGACCCGTGTCCTTGGGATCCAGAAGTCTCTGAAGGTGCTCGAAGCACTGCAAATTGCGGCATCACCTCCGACCCTTCGCTCCAAGATTCAAATGATGGCGATACCGACTCTTTCTTGAGCGGCGAGTCGAACACCTTGCAGTTGATGGGCGGCATGATCATCTTCATGCTGGCCCTCATCATTGTGGCACAGTTCGCTCGAGCAGCAGGAAAGCGAAAGGCTGTGGCTGCCAAGCGAGAGAATCAACTTACGCAAAACTCCATGGCCGAAGAAGAAGAACGCCGCCAAGCATGGATTCAACACTACCTCGCCGAAGGGAACTATGCAGAAGCGCGCTCTCTTGGTTGGGAAGGAACCGAAGGCCTCCCGGAATGGAAGCAGTACGAAATGCAACAACAAGCAGCTCAGGAAGCGGCCATTCCAACGATGATGGATCTAGAAAACCTCTAGATGTTCACGCATCGTTTGCACCGCTGCCCTTTCAAAGGAGAACACGGTATGTTTTCTCATGGGCGAGAAGCCGGTAGGCCGCATCCTGGTGATGTCTGCGTTGCTTCTTGCCTCGCTATTTGTCGGTCTTGCTTCTGCTGACGCTGAAAACATCGTTCTGTCGACGGATATTGAATCCCTTGAAGGCCAACCTTGGTACGACGTTGACCATCCTTTGGTGATGACGCCATCCTTAACCAACACAGGGTCGAGCGAACTCCAATTCACCATCAACCCAGCGTGTGAGTTCGTTCTCAATGTCTACAACGACACGGGCGTTCAAGTGGTCGATGGCACTGAGGTGTGCCCTGACCGTTCAACGGGTGAGAACCTCTTTGCAGGGCAGACCAAAGCCTACGAATCGCTGACCTGGGACATGAAAACCAACGACGGGGCTTGGCTTGAAAGCGGAGCATACACCGTTGAATTGATGCACACCACCCTTGGCCATTCCCTCACCGTTGAGGCCGTAGCCCAGACTCCAGTGACCCTTCCGGAAGGATTGGAGTTCAGCGTTGAATTCGTTGACCGCCTCAGCGATGGCTCCGGTCCTTCACTGATGTTGGTCAGCGTCCATAACCCATCCACAGAGATCATCGACATTGAATCCCTTCCCACATGCTTCCTTGAATACGCCTTCGACGAGACGTACGAACTTGGGGCTCCTTGCTTCGGCGGAGTGAACACGCTCATGCCGAGCGAGGTGCTCTTGGTGGCGCAAAAAGCCTGGATGCCAAGTGAAGATGCCACGTTGCAGATCTCCACCCCCGGAGATGATTTCGTTCAAAGTGAACTTCTTGCTGGTTCAGGGCAGGCAGAACAAACCGTCGAAGGCGTTCTAAATCTGCAATTTCTGAACAGCGTTGAACCCGTGTACGGCACTGAACAAGTGATGGAGACCGAACTTCAACTCGTCAGCACCACCGACGAACCTCAAACCCTCACGTACACTTCATCGTGCAAAGCTGAACTCTGGGTCGTGGACGACCTTGGCCGAACCGTGTTCGATTCACGGGCGATCAAAACCTGCTCGGACATCGACCTTGAGGCAGCGCTCGAAGGAGATGGTACGGAGGTGTTCACGCTTCCACAATGGAATTTTGCTGAGAACGATGCATGCTACATCCAACCCGGACGGTACACCGTGGTTGGAGAGCTTCCAGAGTTTGGAATGTTCTCGACCACCACGATTGATTTCACCAATATTGAGGCCGACGCCTGCCTTGGGTCGCAGGGCATCGATGTTGAATTAGAGACGTCATGGTCAGGTGAAGCCACCCTTCTTCTTGAGTCGGTGTTGACCAATGAAGCCGATGCGAACTACCTCCGCATGGCGCAACCTTGCACGTTTGAAATTGAATTCATTGATGCAGACGGAACATCAGTTCACGGTTTCCAAACGTTGTGTGGCGATTACGATGGACGGAAAATGTTGGTCCCACAAGAATCCTCGGACCTCACCTTCCCGCCGATTGAGATTGAAATGGTCCAAAATGGAGCCCCCATCCTTGCCGATGGCTTCTACACGCTGAACATCGAATTGCTGTCCTCCATCCCTGTGAGCACCTCAGTTGACATTGCTTGGCCGGAAGGATTCGTAGCCGAGGACTCTTCAACGAATAATGATGGAACGGACCCGGCCCCTCTCACGTTCGAACTGACAGGAACATGGACGGGACTTCTCACCGAAACTGGCACGTGTTTTGTGCTCGCAGAAGGTGATGAGACGTACCTCCTTTCCAACGCCAAGACCATCGCCTCCTGGTCTCCCAGTTCAACAATGCAGGGACTGTATCGTGTGATCTCAGCCGAGAGTTCTCCTGAGTGTTCGACGTTCTCTGCTCCTTCGGTTGAAGTGGTTGAGGTGAAGATGGAACAACCCTTGGAACAGGAAATCGCCGAAGAATCGACCTCTTCAGAACCGACCCTCGCTCTCCCTTCGGAGGAGACCAGTGCCGTCGTAGCCGTGACCACAGTCGTCATCACAGCCTCGCTGCTCTCAGTGATAGGACTGGTAGCCATCACGAATGAAAGCCTTCGTATTCCTGCAACCATGGCTGGCCTCTGGTTCCTTGGTTTGATAGGGAAAACCCACGAAACCACAGATGGCCGCTACCAGCGCGGCCGTTTGATGGGGTACCTGACCGCTAACCCAGGTTGCCACTTCAGGGCGTTGATGAGCGCACTGGACATGAGCAACGGGCAGATCACGCATCATCTTCGAGTTTTGGAGGCAGAAGAGCACATTTGGAGAAAGAACGACGGACGACTGGTCCGGTACTATCCGTTGACCAACCAACTCCATCCCAACATGAACGAATCTGAGTTGCCGGTTCCTCCTCTCTCCCCCGACCCCAATAGCCTCCAAGGAAAAATTCTCAATTTATTGGACCAGGATGGCGGACTTGGACAATTCCCCACTCAAGCAGAACTAGCCAAGCGTCTCGAGAAGAGCCAGCAACTCATCTCCCATCATTTGCGCACTCTGCAAAAATATGGATTGGTTGAGCGCCGAAAAATGGGCGTCAAAAACCGCTACAAACTGACCAGAGAAGCCATTTTCCTATTGGAAACCAGCGATGATTTTGGCGATCAAAACCTCTGAAACAAAAGCGACTCTTCGGAGTGTCTGAGGCGTGGATTTCATAGTGTGAAGGCGGGTCGGTGCAACTGTCCGATTGGGCGGTGAGGGTCATGTCGTCAGAAACTCAGCCCGTTGACGAAGTCGCATGGCAGAAAAAATGGGCCGATGCCCGTTTGTTTGATGCTGACATTCACGACGACCGTCCTCCCTTTTACTGCCTTGAAATGTACCCCTATCCCTCTGGAAAAATGCACATGGGCCACGTTCGAAACTATTCCATCGGTGATGCTGTAGCCCGATTCAAGCGCTTGATGGGCTACGATGTCTTGTACCCAATGGGCTTCGACTCCTTTGGAATGCCTGCTGAGAACGCAGCGATTTCAGAAGGCGGACACCCCCACGACATCACCGAACGCAACATGGCTTCAATCACAGAGCAGATCAAGCGCATGGGCTTCTCCTATGATTGGCGTCGGACACTGAAAAGCCACGACCCACGCTATTACAAGTGGAACCAATGGTTCTTCACGAAATTCATGGAACAAGGGCTTGCGCGTCGGGAGTTCGCTCCCGTGAACTGGTGCGAATCCTGCAACACTGTTTTGGCCAACGAGCAGGTCAAAGCCGGGCGATGTTGGCGATGCAATGGACCTGTGGCTCAGAAGGAAATGAGCCAGTGGTTCCTCGATTTGCCTGCCTATGGACAAGAACTTCACGACGGACTTGAAAGCATAAATTTCCCAGAACACGTCAAGTCGCTCCAGCGCGATTGGCTTGGACGTTCCGAAGGCGCCAACATCATCTTTGACCTAGATGAATTTGACGAGCAAATCGAGGTCTACACGACTCGACCTGATACCTTGTTTGGGGCCACGTTTGTCACGCTCGCTCCTGAGCACCCGCTTGCAGAAACCTTGGTTGGAGGAACCTCATACGAAGCAGATTGGAAGGCGTTGTACGATGAAGTCACCGTGATGGCAGAATTCGATCGAATCAAGAACATGAATAAGAAAAAAGGTGTTTTTTCAGGACGCTATGCTCTTCATCCCCTCACCGGCGATAAGATACCAATTTGGTTTGGTAATTTCGTCATCGCCGCCTATGGAACGGGAGCCGTGATGGCGGTACCTGCTCACGATGAACGCGATTTTGAATTCGCCCAAGTCTACGATATTCCAGTCCATCGCGTGCTGGTGATGGAAGAAAACGGAGATGCGTCAGCACCAATGTCTCGAGCAGAAGTCGAATTGGGATGGATGGTCAACACGCCCATGGAAGGGTTTGACGGCTTGTACGGCCAGGAAGCCAAGGATGCGGTGTGCGCGGCGCTCGAGCAAATAGGGCGGGGCGAACGCACAGTGAATTGGAAAATCCGTCCTTGGCTCATCTCGCGTCAACGCTACTGGGGCACACCCATTCCTGTCATCCACTGCGAGGATTGCGGTGCTGTACCCGTTCCCGAAGAGGACCTCCCAGTCGAACTCCCCCGTGATGTGGTGTTTGGACATGGCAATCCGTTGGAAACCTCGCTATCGTTCGTGCACGCTCCCTGTCCAACATGCGGTAAGGATTCGAGGAGGGAAACAGACACGATGGACACATTCATTGATTCGTCTTGGTATTTCTTTCGGTACACCGATGCGTTGAACGATGAGCTTCCCTTTGCCAAGGCGATTGCCGACCATTGGATGCAGGTTGACTTCTATTGCGGCGGCATTGAGCATGCCCAAATGCACTTGATTTATTCGCGATTCATGACCAAAGCGCTCCGAGACTTGGGCTTGACGGACATGGACGAACCATTCAAAGAATTGCTCTGTCAGGGGATGGTGAACAAATCAGCGCCTTTCTGCGCATCGTGTGGCGTGACCCTCTCAACTCAACATGAAGGGGCTCCATGTCCTCATTGTGGAAGCGAGTTGAGCACCCGCTCTGCGAAAATGAGCAAATCTCTCGGAAACACTGTCTCTCCTGAAGAGATGATTGAGCGCTTTGGCGCAGATACCGTTCGTCTGTTCATCTTGTTCGCAGCCAATCCTACTGCGGGCATGGACTGGTCGGATACCGCTCTTGAAGCGAACCATCGTGTCATGGTTCAACTTCAGTCGATGCCAGCTCAACTGCTCGCTTGGAGTGGAGGAGCCTCACCCATTGACGCATGGTTGGATGCTCGCTTCCGACAGCGTATCCATGAATTCACCACGGCGATGGATACCTACGATTTACGCAGGGCAGTGGAACTTTCCCACTTTGAAATCATCAAGGACATCAACTGGTACGTTCGACGGGGCGGAAACAACCGCGAATTGGCTCAGACCATTCTTCCCCAGTGGGCTCAAATGATCTCTGTTTCAACACCTCACCTCGCAGAAGAGTGGTGGGAAGGATTCGCCTCCACCACCGGTTTTGTTTCTGCAAGCCTCCTCGATGTCCCTTCATCGCTGTCAGAAGACGACATGCTTACGTTGTACGGTGAGCAATTCATCCGTGATGTCCTCGACCAGGCCAGAAAGGTCCAAGTTGTGGCTGAACGCCATCTTGGAGCTCCAGCAACAAAAGCCACCATGGTTGTCTCTCCCCCTTGGAAGCGGGAACTTGCACAAGCGGCGCTTGGTTTCATCACAGAAGGCGGACACCCCAAACAATTCATGCCTGTGCTTCAGACCATGCCGATGGCTCAGGGAGAACGTAAGGGTGAACTGATGGGTTTTTGGGGCAAGAAAATGTTGCCACAGGTCTTCAAGTGGGATGACGCTTCGCGCCACGTCGTGGTTTCAGCACTCGACGAATCGGCCGTTTTGCAACACTCAGCGGCTTTCATTGCAGCAGAACTGAATCTTGAACAGGTTCAGGTTGTGATTGGCGAAAGCGATGAGGACGAAACCGGGCGGGCATCTTCTGCCATGCCGCTTTCTCCAGCCGTTGTGTATGCCTGATCACTCTTCACCGTCTCTCAGATCTCGAGGCACAGAAGGAGGACTCATGCTTGACTCAACTGGAGGCAAAGGCGGGCCAAGTTGTCGGTTATTGGAGACGAAGGCCCACAAAATAATACCTCCAGCAAGGAAAAACAACCAACCCGCCAAACCGATTCCTTCGTCATCCGATGTTCCGGCGGTTGCCGAGGCTTTGGTGGTGCATCCCTGTTCATCAACGATCACGTCGGCAGGCGAATTGAGACAGAAATCATAGGCATTGAACACCCCATCGCCATCACCATCGAGTTGAAACTCACTGCATCCATCGGAAGAAATCTGATCATCAGGGTCGGAATTTGGACAGTTATCCAGTGGATCAAGAACACCATCTTGGTCATCATCATCATCCTCTACCGCATCGATACAACCGTCATCATCACGGTCTTGGCCTGGCTGCGCAGGTCCAATCAATCCTCGGGGACAGCGATCGAAGGGGTCCTTTTTCCCGTCGTTGTCGTCGTCATCATCTTCAGTGCTGTCTAAACATCCATCGCTGTCATGGTCGACGACTTCCTCGGCATCAATCCAATTTTTCTCACCCAAGAGGCAGGAATCATCCACGTCAAGGACACCATCGTCATCATCATCATCATCATCGGTGCTGTCCAAACATCCGTCGCCATCATAATCGTTCCATGAGAACGAAATCCATTGGTCCGGGCCATGGGGGCAGTTGTCGTCAGGAATCGCGACTCCATCACCGTCTTTGTCATCATCGCAAACATCCCCAACGTTGTCATTGTCAAGGTCCGCCTGGGTGGGGTTTGCGATGTTGGGACAGTTGTCAGCTTGGTCAACAAAGGTGTCTCCATCGCTATCAATATCCGAACACCCGTCTCGCTCAATGTCGGTTTCATCGGTGGAAACCCAACCGATTGGGCCCTTCGGACAAAGATCGTTGGAATCAAAGATTCCATCTTCATCATCGTCAAGGTCCTCGTTCAAATCCCGGCACCCGTCACTATCGTGGTCGGTGTTTTGATTTGCCATCCATCCGACTTCGCCCATCGGGCAATCGTCCTCGATGTCATCGACACCGTCTCCGTCAGTGTCATCATCGCACAGATCACCATAGGCATCGTTGTCAAGGTTCAATTGGTCGGAGTTGGGCAAATTCGGGCAGTTGTCCAAACCATCGAGGACGCCATCGAGATCAAGATCGGTTTCATACATCCAAAGCCCCATGTCGTATTGAAAGCGCTGATCAAACTCATGGATTCCAAAAGCACCGTCGTTGTTGCTAATGAACGACACCAGCGGGGATCCTGTTGCGCTCATGGCGATTCCAGTTGCAAGATCGTCCCCATTTCCTCCTCCGGAAATGGCCCAATCCCAGTTGCCGTTGTGGACGCGCTGAGCCAAAAACAAATCGTGATGGTTTCCATCGTTGATTCCATCCAAATCTTCGAGGGTGTATTCTCCAAGTGTGATGCTTCCGCTCGTGTGGCCGACAATGAGTGAATGGCCTTGTTCAGTGATGTGAATGCCCACAGCATGGTCGGCCCCATTGCCCCCGAAGGAGGTGGCGTGAAGCCATTCTCCGGATGCGGACACGTGTGCTTCATAGAAATCAACCCATACTCCTGCAGGGATTTCGATTGACCCCACGGTCATGTTGAGAATAACATCACCCACGATGGCTACTCCTCCATCGGGCCGTGGAGCGCAATCGTTGACCGAACTGTCCCCGGCCCCTCCTGCAGAGGTCGCCCATATCCACCCGCCCGAGTTGTAGTGGGCTACGCCGACGTTTGAGCCTCCAACGCTCGTCAGTTCATGCGTATCGAACACCAAAGTCCCCGTGTAGGTGGTGGTGAAATACATCGCTCCGAAACTGTCCATGCAAAGGCTGCCACTCGCATCAAGCGAATCGGTAGAAAACACCGTTTGCATGGCCATATGTTGACCGCTTGAATCAAGAATCAACAACGCGACCGTCTCTTCAGTAGCGCTTCCTGCGGAACTTTGGTTTCCTGAAATCAATTGACCTCTGTGGAGGAGTGCAAGGTGAATTTCATCGTTGCTTGAAACCTCCATGTCGATCACGCTCATTTGGAATTCATTGGAATACGATGTGGCCCACAACCACTCTCCGAATGGATTCATGGCCGCTAAAAATGCTCCATTTTCGTCGGAGAGTGTCGTCTTATTGAGCGGGTCTAGGGCCCCCAAGGTCATGTTGCACTCATCTCCATAGGTCATGTCGCAGAAGGTCCCGGAGACGAGAATGGTGCCATCGCTGAGATGGTCAATGGCTTGTATGCTGTCCAGGCCAGAACTGCTTCCAGACGAAGTGCTGGCCCAGGTGCCGTTTTCATTGATCCAGCCAATGAAAAAGTCAACGCCAAAACTTGAATCCTGGCTTGAAAATCCAACAACATCCCCGTAGAATTCGATGTTCTGTTCAAACGTTCCACCTACGAGGGTGCTCCCGTTGGAAAGAGGGACGATCGCCGTAATGCGCTCGTAATTTGCACCGCTCGCGCTGGCCAACCATCCGGTGGCATTTGCAGAACTTGGCGCTGTCACCCGTTCCTCGGACAGAGCCGTTGAAGGGACTCCAAGTTGAGCGGCTGGAAGAGCAGCAAGACACAACACCGTGGCTACGATAAACGCCCGGAAAGAAGCTGAGTGCATGATTTGAGGATGCGCTTCCGGCATAAGAACCTCCCGCGCAAGTGTGCGCCTCGACGGGGGAGCCTTCATGGAGTGTCGTCCATGCCTAATCTCCATGAGTGCTGACCATCGTTCCGGACGAAGGAGAAACCACCGTGGCCGGTCGTCGAGCAAACGAGGGTACGGCGGGCCCAAGCGTGACCGACAAGTCGAACAGTTTGCCTCGGAAGTCAAGCGGATGGATGCAAAGGCCGAGGAACGTTTCACGACCGAGCCGCGACCGATGGCGATTCCAACAGATGCGGATGAACCCAAAACATTCCACTTGAACTGGGAGGTGTCGCCGGTCCCTCTTGCTACTGAGGAGAAAGTAGCAGGGATGGTTGTGCTTCGCGGAGAGTATGGGTGGTTGCTCGATGAACGCGTGGATGAAATCGGGGTCATGGTGAAGAAAGAATCCATGTCGCTTGACCAAGCACTTTCCCTTCGGTCAGCCTTGCTTCAACAAAAGACCGTTTATTCCCATCACCGTCTCAAATCAAAAGGGAGGGAACTTGCCCGTCGCTATCGAGAGGGAACAACAATCCTTGCTCTTTCCAAAGAATATGATTTTGCACCAATGAACCTTTTCCGCGTGGTTTTAGAAGCCCTTGGGTGGTCAAAAACCAAAATCAAGGATAGCCTGCGGAATCCTTCAAGCATGAAAGAGCGGGAACGTACTGAATTCGAAGCAGCCGAGGCTGCAGACCGAGTTTCAAGTGTTGACCAATCGGAAACCCAAGTGAAAGCGGACTTGTTCGAAGACATTTTGGCCGACTGGTTTGAAGCGCAAGGAGTTCGCCTCCGACGGCAACCAGAAATGGTCCGGGAACAATCCGAACTTCTTGGACGTCCAGTTCGAACACCAGATCTGTTGTTCCTCGACCATGTTTACATCAATGGGCATCCTGTTGCTTGGTTGGATGCGAAACACTTCTACGGAGCAGATGTTGACTTTCAACGAAAGAAAATGAAGAAACAGATGAACCGCTACATCGAGGAATGGGGAAGCGGAGCCATCATCTTCAGGCACGGTTTTTGCGAAAACCTGTATCTTCCAGGAGTCCTCATGCTGGATTCCGGGTCCATCGATATGAGCCGGCTCAATTCGTAGGTGCTGCAGGCGCAAAGGCCGTGAGCAGTGTGGAGAATCCAAGGCGTTCCATTTGATCTGCCAGCTGTTGGATGATGGCATCTTCGAGCGGCTCCTCCAACCTTCGTGGAATCACCGCAACAGAACTCCCCAACATGCAAAGGCGGACGGCAAGGTTCGCCTGAAGACCCAATTCGCCGACAGCTCCGATGACCGATCTGTAGAGGTGTTCCCGAACCTCTTCGGTGAGCATGCCAGATGATGTGGCGAACGAGCGGGATTGCTCAAGAAGGTCGCTCCACCGCGTAGCGTCCCACGGTCCATCGGACAACCGATGCACGCATGCATCTCCTGCTCGAGTGATGGCTTCTTGCCAATCAGGGTCGTCAATGTACAATGAAGTGTGTCGCTTTTCTCCACTGTCCCATACCAACAGCACAGAACTCTCCGCTTCAAAACTCACGGCTTGTCCCGGCCAGCCAGGTGCACCAGGCTCCAGCCGCAACTCTACTCCGCCAACGGTCATCCCGAGCACGTCACCTAATCCGGCTCCATGTTCTCGCTCGATGCGGTGCGCGATTTTTTGATACTGAACGGGACGGCCTCGCTGACTTAGTTGGTGAATCAAGGAACCCAGTGCTAACAATCCTGCCGCTGACATGCCAAACCCTTGGCTTGTCGGGCAGGCCAGTTGGACATCGATGTCCAACCATTCGTCAGTGCGGAGCAAGGTTGCATCATGGCAGGCGTTGATGTAATCGAGATACAGCGTTGCATCCTCAATCGGTGCGCCGGTTCTGTCTCGAACAGACACGGTTGAGGGAGGGGCTTGTTTGGAGGGTTCTTTTGGATCAGGGACTATTCCGTTCATCAATGCTGATTCATCCTTGCTTGGGAGGCGAAGCAAGGAACCGGTCATCTCGACCCCATGTTTGATCGAAAATCCAGCCCCTCGGCTTCCTTGACTGCGTTTGAGGCGCGTGGATTTGTCAATTGAAAAAAGCAGGGTGATGTGGCCACCACAATGAGAGGATGCTTGCATGGCCATGGTGACAACGCAGAGGCTTGCGACTGATGAACGTCGCTATCGGCCGCTTCAAGCAAGGGCTGTTGTGAGGTCTTCACTGAGATTGGTGAAGCGGCTGCTCAATTCGCTCAAAGCCATGTTGAAAGCGGTGACAGGGTCGAGGCTTCCATCGGTCTCGTAAGAGAACACATAGGACCCTTCGACGGATTCCATGGTAATGGCATCGTCAAAGGCTTGGTCTCGTCCAGTTCCAGGTCCCACCTGATGAAGCGCTTTCTCAAGGTCCATCACGTGGTTGATGTCGGAGAGTTTCTTGTCCTTGCCAAAGAGCTTGGCATCAATAGCGGTGCCATCGGTGGTCGTGAGTCCCAAATCGAAGAGAACGGAGGCCTTCTTTGGTTTGTTGAGGACAGCCACTTGGAGGGGTCGGAAGCCGATAGCAGCAGCAGGCGACCACTTGGCGTGGTCTCGACCTCGGCCGAGGACGGCAAAGGCGTAGAACTCAAGGAATTGTCCTCGGGACAAGACGGTCAATGGAATCTGCTTGTGCTCGTCTCGGATGTCAAAGACCGGGTCTGAGATGGTGGTGATGTCTCCAGCGTAGACGGTCTTGAAGTCTTCATCGGAATCCGCAGAAGGTCCTCGGGCAGAGAGGGTGTAGAGGACTTGACACATAGGGCATCCCTTGTCCTTCTCCACGACATCCTTGCAGTTTTCGCAGGCATCAGGGAACACCAAACCTTCGTCGAGGTTGGTTGGAATTGGGATCATGGCCAAGCGGTGGGCGAGGACTTCATCTGGCAACACGTTGACAGATTCCACAACTTCGCCTTTGTTGTCCTGAGTGACACCTTGAGAGAAGTCAACTCGGGTGATGGCCAGCTTCGGGACATCGGCAATGAGGGCGCGACGGATTGCATTCACCTGGGATGCATTTGTCTCGCTGATCAAAATTCGAATTTCGTGGCCTTGTGGCCAGCCTGGAACGATTTCAGTCTTCATGGTGTTCACCTTTGTTCAGACACGTCGGCCACGTCGGCCGCCCTTCTTCTTGGTGCCATCGTGGGCGATTGGCGTGACATCCTCAATTCGAGTGATGGTCATGCCAGCACGGGTGAGGGCTCGAATAGCGGCTTGAGCTCCGGGTCCCGTGTTGTTGGAGAGGTTTCCGCCTGGTGCACGGTACTTGACGATGAGTTCGGTGAACTCCTTTTCTTTGAGTGCGTCAGCCATGCGTTCTGCGGAACGGGTAGCAGCGAATTGACCGCCTTTGTCCTTGCCAGCCTTGACGACTTCGCCACCGTTGCAGGTGGTGATGGTCTCTGCGCCGGTCAAGTCGGTGGCCGTCATGAGAATGTTGTTGTATGAACTGAAGATGTTGACGATTGCTTTGCGGCTCATCACTCAGCACCTCCTTCAATGGCTTGTGTGGATGCTTCTCCTGCTTCCTTCACTTCTTCAGCAAACTCAGGAGTTGCTTCAGGATCAACCTCATCTTCATTGTAATCGGCCTTTTCTCGGACGCCTTCAATGGCTTGACGGATAGCATGGTTTGGATCGTTCAATGGGGAACTTGGGTGGTAGCGAAGTTCAGACTCCTCATCCCGGCTGACCGAGTACGACGGGATGGTGACCTTTTGGTCGCCGACGCAGATTTGACCGTGCGTAACGAGTTGTCGAGCCTGCTTCATGGAGCAAGCCAATCCCTTGTAGTAGACTTGGGCCTGAAGGCGGCGGTTGAGCATGTCTTCAGTGTTCAATGACAGAATGTCGCCAAGGTCAGCATCGGCTTCGATGAGGCCCTTGTGGTGAAGTGAGCGGAGCAAATCTTCCATCTCACGCTTTCCGTGGGATTCGGTGGTGTCAATCATACCAATCAGGCGCATAGCCTGACGTCGATGTCGACGAAGTTGGGACTTGGCCTTCCAAATCTCCTTCATGTTCTTGAGGCCGTGATTGGCTTGAATTGCGTGCTCTTCTTCAATACGGTCAGCCTTCCACGGGTGGGAAGGAGTGTCGTACTTAGGTCGTGAAAACTTTGGCTCTCCCATAATCAATCCCCCTCATCACTTCTTTCGGCTTACACCCAGCGTCAGGCCACCACGGCCATTGGAGCGGCCTCGCTGGCCACGGACTTTGTTGCCGGATGCGTGGCGAACGCCACGGTAGCACTTCATGGTTCGAAGGCGATCAATATCGTCCTTCAGTGTGAATCGAACATTTTGTCCTGTCAGGTGAATTTCGTCTCCGGTCTCCAGGTCTCGCTGGCGGTTGAGCATCCAAAGAGGTACATGCTCAGCGTAGGAGTTGATGGCACCTTCCAGTTCCTTTTGTTGGTCGCCGTCGAGGAAGCCGGCGAGGCGGTGGGCGTCAAATCCTGTGTTTTTGCAGATTTGGATGGCTGTTCGAGCACCAATGCCTTTGACAGACGTCAAGGCTGTAGCCAACGGTTTCAAACCGTCCATATCGGTATCAGCCATACGCAAAATGTATGAAAAGTCGTCGCCAAGGTCCTCATCCTTCGGTCGTGCCATTGTATTCACCATTACGTGAACACCTACAGTGTCACGCATCCCTCCGACCAACCTCCCATATATCAAGACCGCGATGATGACATTCGCGCCACTGAGCCGCGAACATACCGGTTTTCAGAGCCTATTGTTTTGATTCGGCATGCTCGGCACAAAGAAGCAGCACCTCGCCATTGGGATGCTGTGCCACAAATCCGTGCCTCTGTCCGTGTCTTCGGCGGAGTTGGCGGTCCAGCGAACCTTGCAAAATTGGTTGGAGTTCAGGGGCCAAATCAAAGCGCAGTTTGAGCGACGCCATGTTGTGTTCCAAGGCCACTTCCACGAGCCGGTCAACGGTGGTTTCGTCGAGGGTGAATTTGATCAATTCAACCACTCTGCCGGTGGCCTGGAGCAATCTCGATTCTTCGTCGTTCAATCGGAGTGCATGGTCATGGTGGACTTGGGGCCGACGGCCTTCGAGAAAGTTCCAGCGAAATGAGGAATCTTTGGAGACGGTCGAGAGCCAGGTTTCAGCCAATCCACTCTCGACCAAGGCTGCGTCAAGGATGCTGACATACTCGCCTCGCTTGGGTGGAAACACGGTCAAGGCCGACTCTTCAACCTCGCTTTGGCAAGTCAGCACCAAGGGCTTCTGGCTAATTCTCGGAGGGACGCGAACGAACCGTCGCATTGTTTCGGGCGTAGCAAGTCCCCCGAGCCACAAACCGAGCCGGTCCACACGCCCTCGCCCTCGGGACATCCATTCCCAAGTGCGGGCGATGTTTGGCCAGACACCGTCAACAATGGCTTCCACCTCTTCTCGCTGGGCGGATGTCAACCTCGGGGAGAGGTCCAAAAGAACGGCGGGAGGGTGGTCTGGTGCGAAGAAGGGGGCCCAAGATTGGAGGACCGAATGCAGAGGTGGTTGCATTTCTTCGAGAGCATGTGTCCGGCTATTGCGTGGCCGCGCTGGATCCAAATGAAGCATGGCGATGAGGTCTGAAGGAGCTCCGAGGGAAGCGAGGACGCCATCTGGGTCGGTGCCATCACCCGCTACAATTCGACTTCCTTCAAGCCAAGAAACTCCGACTTGTTCGTGCTTTGCGACCGTGGTGAGGTTCACCGCACTGGCTTGAGCCCGCTGTTCATCCAGCTCAATGCCAAGCACAGGTCGCTGGAGCGCCATGGCGTATGCGGCCAACTGGATTCCACTCCCACAAGCACAATCCAAAATCCAACCCTCCGGAAGGCGGTGTTGAGAGATGAATCCGGCTCGAATGCTTGCGACTTGCCACGGTGTGGCGAGTGGCTTGCCCTCGCTGGCATGATGGAAGACCATGCCATCTGGAGCGGTCGTGTCTTGCGCTTGTTCCACCAATCCTTCGGTTGAAACGGTGTTGGGGAGGAAGGTGCGGTGCATATCGACCCTCACAACGTCACGATATCCGAACGTGTAAGCAGGGACTCAAAGGGAATGCCTGCTGCAGAAAACGCTTCTTCGGCTCCTTCTTCTCGGTCGAGTATGCTGATCACTCCCACGACCCTGCATTCGGTTTCAGCATGGATACGTTCAACGGCCACGATGGAAGACCCTCCGGTTGTGGTAACGTCCTCAACAATGACGACATCGCCGCCGCCGGAGAGGGACGAACCTTCGATTCCTGGGGGGTTGTTGGTTTTCCGACCTCCTCGTCCTTTCGGATTCTTTCGGACCATGAATCCACGAAGGTCATCGTCAGCGGTGGCCACCACTAGGGCTGTGAGGGGGACGGCACCGAGTTCCAACCCACCGACAAAATGGGCGCCCATGCTCTTGATTCGAAGGTTGAGAAGTGCTCCCATAATGCGTCCAGCCTCGGGATGCATCATGACTGGTTTGGTGTCAAAGAACCAGCGTGAGTGACGACCACTCGCTAGTGTAAACGCCTCGTCGGTACCTCCATCGAGGAAGGCCAATTGGTGAACAAGATGCGCTAACCGATCCCATTGAGGGTGCGAACGAACGTCTGGGTGAACGGCCATGTGCCCGACTTCCGACCTCATGACATGAACTTTCCTTCTCTGTGCCGTCAAGACGT
>Ga0181379_1000228_pt1 | contig 28995 bp, 37 predicted proteins | sample 2SPOviralmetaG_FD_130115 | JGI IMG/M metagenome (GOLD analysis project Ga0181379, IMG submission 130115) | Marine viral communities from the oligotrophic San Pedro Time Series (SPOT) site, San Pedro Channel, CA, USA - 2 SPOT_SRF_2009-07-10 | ecosystem: Environmental > Aquatic > Marine > Strait... | reverse complement strand
TTCCACTAGAAGTTATTTGTAGGAACCGTGCTGCTGGATCTATTGTTCGTGAGACAACTCTTCAAGAAGGTGCTCCACTTCCACAACCTATTGTTGAGTTCTTCCTGAAAGATGATACTAAGCATGACCCTCTCCTGACACCAGACCGTGTGCGTCTGATGGGATATAACCCTGACCCTTTTATTGAGATGACATTACGAGTTAATGATTATCTCCGTCAGATGTTCTACATCATGGGTATCGATCTTGTAGATTTTAAAGTTGAGTATGGTTATGATGCTCATGGTGATTTGTATCTTGCCGATGAGATCAGTCCTGACAGCATGAGACTGTGGAAGATTGGTAGTAACGAAAGATTTGATAAGGATCTATTCAGAAACGATGAAGGTGATATTGTACCTGCCTATCGTGAGATTCTAGATAGACTACAACCACTTGCTATTCAATGAAACACGAAATCCCTGAGGAGATTAAGAAGAATGGATTTGCTTGCTTCGGTAGTTTGAATCAAGCAGAGAGAGCATGTGTTCTACTTGGTGATGATGCTTATAGAGAATCATTAGACCTTGACAACGATGATGCTTCCTGTTGGCAGATTCCAAGTGGAGAACACTCTACTTTTGCTGGATGGAATCCTCAGTGTGTGCCCACCATGGAGTACATTGTATGGAAACTAAAACGTCTTGACGGTATTATTAAAGGAGAAATCATTGGATAAATTATCTAAAGAAGAGATGAGGTCTAAGATTAAAGAATTTTCTGCACTTCTTAGAAGTCAAAGAGACCACTGGGACAAGGAAGAACAAATTGGATTCACATATTCTTGTGATTTAATATCACAATCACTCATTACATTATACATTCGCTTAGGAAAAACTGACTAATGGATTACAAAACTTCTGGTGTAGATATTGAAAGAGGTCGAGCGATTGTAGAGCACCTAAAACTAATGGCACCTAATATTGGTGGGTTCAATGGAATGATGGAAGTGCCATCAGGATATGAAACCCCTATGTTGGTATCTGGTGCTGATGGTGTCGGCACTAAAATGAATATCTGTAGGATTGCTGGTGATTACTCCACTATTGGTCAAGATCTTGTTGCTATGTGCGTCAATGACGTTATATGTTCTGGTGCTAAACCATTATATTTTCTAGACTACATCTCTACCAAAACAATTGATGCTAATGTTGCTGAGATTATGGTGGGTATTGTTGAAGGATGTGAGATTGCTGGTATGGAACTCCTAGGAGGAGAAACAGCAGAGCATTTCAGGGCACATGACTATGACCTTGCTGGTTTCTGTACTGGTGTTGTAGAGAAGAATGAAATTATTGATGGTCAGAATATCAGAGAAGGTGATGTAGTCATTGGTATTGAGAGTAGTGGTATTCACAGTAATGGATACACACTGATCAATGATATGCTCTGGAGGAATTATATTTTCTATAAGGAGATGCCAGAACTGTTGGTGCCAACCACCATCTATTCCCCTCTAGTCCAGCACCTGTTGGACGAAGTTCCTATCCTAGGCATGGCACACATCACTGGCGGAGGACTGCCTGAGAACCTCCCACGATGCCTTCCAAAGGGTCTGACTGTTGATGTTGATTACTCTGCTTGGGAGAGACCAGAACTCTTCACTAAGATCCAACAGGCAGGAGACATTACCGAGAATGAGATGAGGAATGTATTCAATCTTGGTATTGGATTCTGCCTAGTGGTGCCACCAGAGGTAGCAAGTATAACTGTGGAGATGATTGCAGACACGCCATTTGGTATGAGATCCTGGATCATTGGAGAAGTAAAATAAATATAAGGGATAAGACTCCTCTACTTTTATGGCTGCCGCTTATTATTATCCAGAGGGACCGTTAGGACCTGTATGTGATGTAATTCTTCCTGATGTTAGGAAAGCAACGTTTGTCCCAGATCGGGGTGATGGTAGAGTTGTTACCTATGGACCAATCGATTGGAGTACAATAGAACCTGTCTTGGGATACATTCCCCCTGCAATTGTTACTCGCAAATGTAAGGTAAGAGAACTTCCTAATGGAGAAATAGAATATTATGATTGTAAGGATGAGTTTTTAGATCAACTTGATGATCTTGCAGATGATAAGATAAGATCTAAGTTTCCTCAATACCCATTGATTGAGTACCCTTGGAGAAGTGCATCTCAATCTCCATGGGGATTGGATGATAATTTTCAAGAACCCGACATAACTCCAGAAAGTTGTTCTCCATTTGATGCAGATATTAATAGTATTCCAATCAGAATTTTTGCTGATGATGGATCTTTTGTTACTAAGATTCAGGTAGAACGATCCAGTCCTCCTACTTTTAATGTGACATCAGGTGGCGAAACCATCGTAAATCAATCTACAATTAGTGCAGCATTTAATAGTGATAGTTCTGCCCTTGTTGTTTCAGGAACGGGAACTGGTATTGTTAAGTTGAGATTAAGTTGGGATGACAATCCAAACGATGCTGGAACTGCAGTTGATACTATAAGCATTACTGGAGACAATAGAACAGCGACTTGGAGACAGCGTGGTGAAGAAGGTGATGATACAAGCTCGGTTCAAGTAACTGCAGGGACCAGTTATACTATCAATTACAGTGGATTAAATTCAGCAAATAATCCTATCGATCAAGCATCCCCCACAAGTTTGAGATTATTAGATGGCGATAGCGATGATACAAATGCTAGTTTTCAAATAACAGGTACTTCTCCTTTAGAGACTGTTACAAATCTTCCTGGATATTGGTCGGATACAGGAAATAAGTATGCTGTTTGGACGAACGCTGAAGTCTGTACATTACCTTTTCAGACTCAGACTGTCACATATCAAGTTCCTATTCCATCTACTGGGACATATGGATTTGAATTTGGTTGTGATGATAGTGCTGAAATGTTCCTTGACTCCAATCCTGTTCCATTATTTGATGTAGTGGGAGGGATATTTTTTAGCGGTCCCAATTCCACTCCACACACTACCACAACAACTTTGAATGCTGGTATTCTTACCCTTGTCGTTAATTGTACTAACTCTGCTGCTGGATTTGTAGATGCTAATGGTGACGCAGTAGGAGAGGCATTTAGCTGGGATAGAAATCCTGGTGGATGGTATATTAAAATATGCCAGGGTGGTAATTGTATTAGTGGTACTAGTATTCCTTGGGTTAGGTCATCACCACATCCAAATTGGTCTGATTTTATGAATACTTATGCAGTATTTTCTACAAATAAAGAGACACTTTCAGGCATACCCCAATCAGCAACTTGGAATGTAAACGTTCCTCAGTCAGGAAATTTGGTATTAGAAGTGCAGGGAGATAACTCAGCAGCAATTAGTTGGGATGGTTCTAGTCTAGGTACAGTCACCTCTTTCACGTCTAGCACTACCTACACAATAAATAATGTTAGCAAAGGACCACATACGTTAGGTGCAATTGTTACTAATACTGCTAACGCTGTAGATAATTGGTCTAATAATCCAGCTGGTGTAGCATGGACATTGAAGTCTGATACTCTTACTAGTAATGTGTCAGTTGAATTTGACAGTTCTGGTAACATAGTGACAACGGGAACAGGATCAGCGAGAGTTGATTTTGATTTTGAATGGGATGACAATCCAAACACTGCTGGTGTAGCATTGTCATCAGTTGATTGGTCAGATACCAATCTTGAATTTTATCAAAAAGGAGAGAGTGGTAATCAGAGTGGATCTGCTACACTATCCGCTAATAGAACTTATTTTATGAATCGATATGGAGGTGCTGGAGGACTTACCATACAAGATAATGACACTAAAATATGTTTTAAAGATGGTGATGGTAGTGATTGTAATGCCGAAGTTCGGATTGATAACATTACTCAACTGACAGAATCAATCATAGCAACCTCCTTAGACCTAAGCACACCCAATGATGGCAATTTAATCTGGCATACCAGATTGGCATCAGGATACAAGTACATTATTAAAGAAACCTAACATGGAACTACCTAAAATTAAAAATGATATGCTTCCCAAAGAGTTGAAAGAAATTCTTGGAGATGCTGATGCTGAGTTTGAATCCATAGTTGATCCTATGGATGTTATTGATGTTTCATTAGATCTAGATTCTTACTATGAGGGTAGGCATAAAGTGGCAACAATGCTAGTAGAATCTAGGAAAAAACTAGAAGAATATCAAAGAAAAGAACGCCATGAGATTCAAAGACACCATAAAGGGAGCAAAACAGATAATAAAGAGAGCGAAGAAACATCCTGAGCACTATACACAGGAAGAATTAGATTATGTCAAATTGATAAAGAGACAAGCAAAGATTGCTCTGGAAAAAAAGCACTCTGAAAAAAGTTAAATTTCTTAACACCTAAATAAATCCGTGACGCATTAGTGTTACAAACTGAAACACTTGCCAAAGACGGCAGAATGTGTTATACTTAATCCAACGAGAGAACGTCGATCTCTCTTTCATCCGTGGGTTCAACTCCACGAGTCATACTTAAAGGTAAAATTTCAAATGATCAAAACTGTATTCGCAGCAACTGCTGCTCTGTTCGCATCTGCTGGCGCTGCATTCGCTGGTCCCTACGTTAATGTGGAAGCCAACTCAGGTTTCACGGGATCCAGCTACAATGGAACCGCTACAGATCTTCACGTAGGTTACGAAGGCGCTCTTGGTGAGTCTGCCTCGTACTACGTCCAGGGAGGTGCTACCGTAGTCTCCCCCGATGGTGGCGAGAGCGACACCGTTCCTTCTGGTAAGGCAGGCGTTGGTATCGGTTTGACCGATGCTCTCGGTGCTTATGGTGAAGTCTCCTTCGTGGGCAGTGGCGACAGCGACATCGATCGCGGTTATGGAACAAAATTGGGTCTGAAGTATTCCTTCTGATTCACTAAATAATGTGGAGACCTTTCGTGCGGTCTCTACAAAAGTCGGAACACCCATGGGACCTCAGTGAGGTCCTTTTTTATTCGGAGAAAATTATGAATTTTGCAATTTATACCAGAACTGGTTGTCCTTACTGCACTAAAATTAAGCAAGTTCTTTCTGCTAAAAATCATTCTTATACTGAATATCAATTAGATGTTCATTTTAAAAGAGAAGATTTTTATAAAGAGTTTGGTCAGGGTAGCACTTTCCCTCAAGTACTGTTAGACTCTAAGAAGATTGGAGGATGTACTGAGGCAGTCAAATATCTAAGAGAGCAAAATCTAATCTAAATAATCGTAGTTAGCACAGAGGAGGTCGGTTTCCATATTATTCCAACGTTCTAAGAGAGGAAACCAATGTTAATCGCATTAGCAGTTTTAGTTACAGTCGGTGCATTTATTTTAGGAATCGTTGTTTCATGGTTGGCAAAAGGATATGTAGAAGATTACATTGAAAATGCTGCCTACTCTAAATCAGTCACTCATCCAGAAATGTTTGATGAAGAGGGTAACATGATACGTGATGAATTGATTTACATCAGACCAGACATTCAGTATTGGGACGACCTTCCCGATGATGAAGATGATTAAATTATTAGGAGTTTATTATGCCAGCAAAATCTATCGATAATAGCAACACTAGGTTGCTTATCAGTGAGATCTTAAGAAAGGTCTCTAACGCAAAAACCAAAAAAGAAAAAGTTGATTTACTACGAAGGCATAATAGTATTGCCTTGAGGCAGTTAATGATTATCAACTTTGATGAGAGCATCATCTCATTACTTCCTGAGGGAGATGTACCTTACACTCCCAATGATGCACCTGTAGGCACCGATCACTCTCGCCTTGAGTCAGAGTATCGTGGTCTATATCGTTTCTTTAAAGGTGGTTCTAAACTTCCTGCATTGAAACGTGAGTCTATGTTTGTTCAACTTTTAGAAGGACTATCTGCTGAAGAAGCAGAACTTCTTGTACTATGTAAAGATGGTCGTATGAATGATTCTTACAAGAGAATCACTAAAGCAGTTGTATCTGAAGCATTCCCCAGTATTGAGTGGGGAGGTCGTTCTTGAGAGTTATCTCTAAGGAATGTGATCCATCCTTATCAAAAGATCGATCGCTTCCTTATACCGCATACCTTATTGAATACTTGCAAGATGGTATTACTAAGTTCGACATCGTTGCTTCTGGTAAGCAAGTAGAAATCTTTGATTATTATTGGGATCTTTATAAAAAAGATTTCGTTAATATGACACAAACTGAAGGCAGAATCAATCCCAGATTATGGCAAAGTTCAACAGAACAAAAGAAGAAAAGCAAAGACAAATGACCGTTTATTTTGATAAACGTGCCTTCGCAGAGAAGGAGAAAGAAGATGAAGAAGAACAAGAGATCCTAAGGAAAAGAGAGGAGGGAGCAGCAGCTGTTGTCGCGACATTTCTTTTCTTTACCAAACCTCTGGTTCTTATGCTATTATGGAACTGGTTGATGCCAGGTATCTTTGGACTTGCCACTATTGGTTATCTAAAGTCATTTGGTTTGTACTTGATCGCCCGTATTATTATTGATAAGAATGACTAAAGTATGTTTGATCTCTGTTACTCCTGAGGCAGAGAAAACAATTGGATACATTGCTCGTGTGAGTAATCCTGCCAATCAGGAGAATCCTAAAATTTCTGGACTGTTAAAGTATTGTATCAAGCATGGACATTGGTCTGTGTTTGAGCAAGCAACAATGACTCTAGAGATTCACACCACTAGAGCAATCGCAGCTCAGGTGTTGCGTCACAGGTCATTTACATTCCAGGAATTTTCACAACGCTATGCTGATTCTTCCCTACTCGCGGAGACGATCCCTCTACCTGAACTACGCAGACAAGACACCAAGAATCGTCAGAATTCTATTGATGATATTGACCCGTTTCGGCGGCAGAAGTTTGAAATGCTAATGCAACAACATTTTGCACAAGGAATGGATCTCTATCAGAGAATGCTTGATGAGGGTATTGCAAAGGAATGTGCAAGAAATGTGCTACCATTATGTGTAGGCACAAAAATGTACATGACGGGCAATCTTCGCAATTGGATCCATTATATCCAACTGCGTTCCTCCAATGGCACCCAGAAGGAGCACATGGACATTGCAAACCTTGCCAAGCAACATTTCATCTGTCAGTTCCCAGTCATCTCTGAGGCGCTTGAGTGGTGCTCTGAGGGTGATTGTAATTGTCCAGATCAATTGGACGAGTGCAACTGTATTCAACCTTCTTTGAGGATAGACTAATGCCACTATACAACGTACTAAATAAGGTCACTGGCGAAAAACAAGAGTTTCGCAAGACCGTTGCCGAATACGAGCAATGGAAAACTGACAATCCTGATTGGGATAAAGATTGGCACGCTGGTGTCGCAGGTACTACCTACGGCAATCCTAAACAGTCTGATGGATTCAAGGAAGTAATGTCCAAGGTCCAGAAAGCACATCCCCGAGCAAACCTTAGTCGATTCACTTGATATGCCAAGAGCCAGAAAGCGAAACACTACCAGCAATCCTGTTCCCTCCAACATGAGTGCGAAGCACATCAGAAGGAAGAAACCTATTGATAAGTCCTACATGGTGCCTATCAATCCATTGACTCCAAATCAAGAGACTGCATTTGAGCAATACAATCTAGGTAAAAACCTTTTACTTCATGGTGCAGCAGGTACTGGTAAAACATTTATCACATTGTATCTTGCATTGCAAGAGGTACTTGACGAAACTACACCTTATGATAAGATATACATTGTAAGGTCTTTGGTTCCTACCAGAGAGATTGGTTTCCTTCCTGGCGATCATGAAGATAAATCAGCACTTTATCAGATTCCATACAAGAACATGGTAAGATACATGTTCAGTATGCCTGACGATAATTCGTTTGAAATGCTTTATGACAACTTACGAGCCCAAGAAACTATTTCTTTTTGGTCTACTTCTTTTATTCGTGGAGTTACTCTTGATAATGCTATTGTTATTGTCGATGAATTCTCTAACTTAAACTTCCACGAACTTGACTCTATGGTCACTCGCATTGGTGAGGACTCTAAGATCATGTTCTGTGGAGACATCACTCAGTCAGATCTGGTGAAAGAAAATGAAAGAACAGGAGTTGCAGATTTTATTCGCATCCTTCAAGACATGAGTGAATTCTCTTGTATTGAATATGGAATTGATGATATTGTTCGTTCTGGATTAGTCAAATCTTATCTTATCACCAAATACAATCTTGGATTTTAATGTTATTTAATTTTATCGACACAAACATACAACAAATTGATGTCGAACCTGTGAATCGAGACGGCACCAGATTCTATCCCATTCCTGGTGCTGATAAATATTATCCGAGTGTTACCTCAGTCACATCGTTTAAGAACGCTCAGTTCTTCAAAAAATGGAGAGCAAAAATTGGTGAAAATGAGGCTAATCGCATTACTGCTAGAGCAACACAAAGAGGTACTGCATTTCATGCACTTACCGAAGATTATTTCAAAGGAGAACTAAACATCGACAAGTACTTGGAAAATAATCCATTATCTGTTAGAATGTTTCAGTCAGCAAAATCCACGTTGAATCGTATAGACAACATCTATTGTCTAGAGGAGTTTCTTTACTCCCATTACTTAGGTTTAGCGGGTCGGGTGGATTGTATTGCTGAGTTCGATGGTGAGTTGGCAGTAATCGATTTTAAAACTTCAACTAAAGAAAAAAAGGAATCATACATCGAGAACTATTTTGTTCAAGAGACTGCATATGCAGCGATGTTCCTTGAAAGAACTGGTATTGAGGTAAAGAAAATTGTCACACTTATCGCCACCGAAGAGGGATCTATTCAAGTATTTGAGAAGTACAATCTTGATGACTATTTACAATTACTCAAATCCTACATTGAAGAATTTGTTAGGGGAAAACATGCCTAAAGAAAAACTTGAGGACAACTTTTTAACACCTACCAAGTTCTCTCAGGAGATTGAGAGACTAGTTAAAAAAAGTAATGGACTCATTACATACATCGAAGCAGTAGTAACTTACTGTCAAGAGAATGATATTGAGGTAGAAACAGTTTCTAAACTGATTTCTAAACCATTAAAAGAACGCTTGCGACATGAAGCACAGCGTTTAAATTATATGAAACAATCATCAAAAGGAGTATTGCCACTGTGACGGGACTTGAAGTGTATAAAATGTATCTTGCATTAAAGATGCACTTCACTAAAGACTCTTATGATTATGTAAAATACAGGGGCAAAGTTTCTGCCTCTGAAAAATCATTTGAAGAACGTCGCGACCGATATTTCTTTAAAAAACTAGCGGCGAAGTATGAGGATCACATTATCCAAGATTACTTTGTCGCTAATTTTATGGATGAACCTAAAGGGTACATACAATCATTTAATATTAATACTTACGAAAGGTGGAAAGTAAATAAGGAATCGTTTTCTTATAAATTTAGACAGGATGTAGATAATCTACTATCAAACTTTCAATCTCCATACCAAGATAAATTCGATAAGATTTTTACAATAGAAGAAGGTCAGCATCCAATCCTTATTAAGTCTTATCTTTCAGGAGATATAAAATTAGAAACACTTGTTGTATTTGAAACTTGCCTAGGATATGTCAAAGCATTCGATAAAAATTTAAAAGATCCTATCTGGAAAGAGATTCGTAGAAGAGTTATAAAATATAAACCATTTTTATTAGTCGATTGTGAAAAATACAAGAGTGAAATATTAACAGTAATTAGGACAAAGTTATGACTTTTTTTCAATCAGAACAAGTACAAGAAAATCTTCAAGATATTTTTAGAACATATCAGGAAATTGCATCAGTAACTTCTAGACTTCCTACAATGAATCTGGATGAAAAATTAGAGCATATCGATGAATGTAAAAATTTAATTGATAAGCAACGAACATTTTATTTTAGATTGAGTCTTGCATCTACTACTGATGAGGAAGCATCAGACATGAAGACCAGGATTAATGCACTATCTCAAGCGTTTGGGTATCGTGACCTTGGGGAATGCATGGATGCCATGCTAGAGACACTTGAGAAAGCGGCACAGAGCGAGATTGACAAGCACTAAATAGTATGCTACGATAACCCAGTAGCAAACAATACAACTACACACATTCAATACGGAGAATACAAATGTCTTTTGCAAGTCTCAAGAAAGCGTCAAGCAAGGGTGACACCTTTGCTAAACTGACACGAGAGATTGACAAACTGAATCAGCCTGCTGCTGGTTCATCTGCAGACGAACGATTCTGGAAACCAGAAATGGATAAGTCTGGTAATGGTTTTGCAGTAATCCGATTCCTTCCTGCACCCGATGGCGAAGAGATGCCATGGGCAAAGGTCTGGAGTCATGCATTCAAAGGTCCTGGTGGCCAATGGTACATCGAGAACTCACTCACCACTCTTGGTAAGGATGATCCTATCGGTGAAATGAATCGCGAACTCTGGAACAGTGGTCGTGATAGCGATAAAGAGATCGCTCGTGCTCAGAAGCGCAAACTCTCTTACTACAGCAACATCTACGTGGTCAGCGATCCTGCTCACCCCGAGAACGAAGGTCGTGTCTTCCTCTACAAATTTGGTAAGAAGATCTTTGACAAACTGACTGAAGCAATGCAACCTGCATTTGCTGATGAATCACCTATCGATCCTTTCAACTTCTGGAAAGGTGCTGACTTCAAACTGAAGATTCGTAAGGTTGAAGGTTACTGGAACTATGACAAGTCTGAGTTTGCTGCACCTAGCACTCTTGGTAACTTTGATGATGACAAACTGGAAAGTATCTGGAATGAAGGATACTCTCTTGCAGAGTTTGAAGATCCTAAGAACTTCAAATCCTATGAGCAACTTACAGCACGTATGAATCTGGTGCTTGGTAAGTCATCGACTGCATCTGCTCCTGCTATTCGTGAGGATGAAGAGGAAGTCTTTGCTGCTCCTGTTGGTGGTTTCAATGATGCAGACATCGCAGGTCTTCGTGAGAGTGCAATCGCTTCTGCTCCTGTAGAAGATCCCGAAGACACACTGTCTTACTTTGCTAAACTTGCTGAGGAAGACTGATGAAACTTGTACTCGCTACAATGATGCTGCTCTCTGCTCTGCCTGTTAGCGCAGAGAGTATTGGTGACCGAAGTAACCGTCAAGCATATAATTCTCAAAGAGGATATGCTTCAGAGAACAGATGCTATCGTAATGAATACCGCGAAGAGTATATTCCTGGCACATCTAAGTCTCCTGGATATGTCTCATCATATAAAGAGCGAGTAGAAGTTCCTTGTAATCGTGAAGTCTATCGTCGTGATGATGCTCCTAGGAAACACAATACAGATGACAATTCTTGTATTGAAGGAGGAGTCTTAGGTGCTATCGCAGGTGGAGGTGGTGCTGCAGCATTGTCTCGTAAAGAAGGACGCCTCTGGGCGATCCCTCTTGGCATTGTCGGTGGAGCACTGGTAGGATGCCAGGTTGATGGAGGTTAAAACGAAATTCGACTTTTGATTCCCTGAAACGGCGGAAAAAATCCCCGCCAATTTTTGGGTCTCTAGGGTTTTCTGAACTGTTGCTCTAAGAGAATCCTAAGCAGACTCTCTTTTAGTAACATTAATGCTTGTTGTTCGTAAGAATCACCACCAGGCCATTTATCCAAATAAAAACAGACGGATTTGTACATCAGTACGAGTCCGTCTTTTGACATGTCTATGTTTATATAATCTTCCGAGTTAGTATCCACCGCCGTAACCTGGTGATGGACTTGGTGATGGACTTGGAGAAGGAGATGGTGAAGGTGACGGTGAAGGTGATGGACTGGTCGATACAGTACCAGCGGTTTGTACGACTGCAGAAACGGATCCTGAATTGGAAACATCAATCGAAACACCGACTGCAGGACTAGAATTGGAAACAGAAACACCGTTGTCAAAAGTTACAGCACCGCCACCACCATTCTGTGGAGTAGTTACACCTTGATTCTGATAACTTGCACTACCAGTATTATTCAAGAAGCGTGATGCTATATTAAGAGGAGTTTTTTTATTGTTAAATTCGTCAAGTTCTGAATGAGGTTCATATCCTACAAGGTCCTCAAAGTCTTCTATAAAGAGATCTAACAATGAAGATTGTGGAATTACAATTTGCCTTTTCAATTCATTTTGTTGATATTCATATTCATAATTTGTAAGTGGATATCGTGCATTATCACCAGCGACCAAACTTCCATCTGGAAGTTCAATAGAATAGTCTTCAGTTACTTGAATTCCTGATTTAACAAATACATCACCATTACTTAAAATCTCATTAGTTTCGTAATGATGTATCGTATCAGGATTTTGATACTTTTCATTAACATAGTCTATCAAATCTTGTTGATTTTTAGGCCACTGATCATACAAATCGATAATTTCATTGACTAATAGTATGATCCAATCTAAATGAGGATCTTGAAAGAATGTTTGTGCTAATGAAGATGGGGTTTCATCTGGTTTGATGCTATATGCTTCAAACAGAGTTACATATTGATTAAGATCGTCTCGTGCTTTTACTTTTCTAAAAATATTTTTAGTCAGACGATATTTGAAGGTCTCATTATCAGTAATGCCTTCGCCAATATAAACGTTTGGGAAATATGAAAAATAAGACATATTAATAACCTTTAGAGATATCTGCTTGGGATACGAATCTGGTTTCTGCAAATGACAGTTGTAAAGTAACTGCTGGCACCTGAACACCAGGAACAGGTCCATCTGAAGAATCTACTCCTAAATCAGGACTTCTAAATGCATTGTATTGTCCATCTGGAGCATAATTAACAGTAACACCCTTGCATACTGATAAGAAGATTTTGAAGTGTAGATCTGCACTTTCTGTAAATGATCCTGAAGATGGATCTAATCTGATAAACTTAATATCAAATTTATCAGGAACTTCCATAAATCTAGCACTCAGAGCATCATCACCACCAATAATTGGTGTAGCACCTTCTTTAAAGTATCTGATAATACGATTGACTTCTCGTGCCTCGGCAGGACTTCTAGAAAACATCTTAAAATTGAAAGAATGTGTTCTAAATGCCATATTACTGAACAATTGCTCTGTATATGGATTGAATACCTTCCCTCCTGATAATTGAGCAAGTGCATTAGAATCAATATTTCCCGCCAAACCTAATGCTTGACTTGCACTATTGGCAAGACCTGCTAATGCTCCTGCAGTAAATTCGGGAGCAATAGCACCTGCAGTTTCTTGAACAAGCGTAGTAAGTTGATCAAGGTCGTAACCTTTTTTTAAGACATCCATTCCAAGATTCGACAACGCCATACCTGCAACTCCCAAATCAACATTTCTATATCCAGGTTGATATGCAGTTTGTAACTGCGGTGGCATTGCCAGATAAACTCTATTCGGATCTTTTTTAGTAGATACTTTATTGCCTGGTAGATTTAATCCATAATAACCTTTAGAGTTATCTTCGTATAAAATTCTCTTTCTTTGGAATACTACATAGTCAGTAAGATCAGTACCACCATCGGCCAAACTATCTGATACTACTGGTGGTTGGAGTGGGTATCTAAAATTGGCCAATTTAACACCTAAATACTACGTGGTCTTTATATATTTATGAGATATCAAGGCAAGTATCGTCCATCATTTCCCCAGAAATACAAGGGCGACTCAAGTAATGTTATTTATAGATCCTCTTGGGAATATAAATTTATGAAGTGGTGTGATATTACTCCGACTGTTCAAGAGTGGGGTAGTGAAGAGATTATCATTCCGTATATTTCACCTGTTGATGGAAAAAGGCATAGATATTTTCCTGATTTTTACGTTAAAATTCAGAATAAGAAGTATCTAGTGGAAGTCAAACCGTTCAAACAAACTAAAGAACCTAAGACTCAAAAAAGAATGACAAAACGATATATTAATGAAGTCGTTACTTGGAGTGTCAATCAAGCAAAGTGGAAAGCAGCAACTGAATTTTGTAAAGATAATCGTTGGGAATTTATGCTAATCACCGAAAAAGAACTTAAGGTCTAACAATGGCAATATTTCGTCCAGAATATGCAAGATATAATTCTTTTCAAGAGTTTTTATCATTTGCTAAAGACAAGGATAATAGTCCTTCTTTTAGTAATCTATTCTCTGTTTCTATGGCAACTCCTGCCATATTAAGGAGAGGTGCTGGAACAGTTGATAATGGGAACTTAGAAATTAAGGATGATCTTGCTTTACTGTTAGATTATTATGCAGATTCTGTTCAACTTCCTAGTAAGCAAATAACTACAGGGCAAGTTGGTAATGTTGGATCTAGTTATAAGTATGCCACGAACACAGCATACAGTCAGATGCAGATTGTATTCAGACTTCCTAGATCTCAACAGTCTAGAAATTTATTTGAAAGATGGACCCAGTTGATGGCTAGTGATTCTGATCAATACACTAGATTTTATAATGAATATTGTTGTCCCGAATTATTGATATACAAGTGGGAAAGAGGTGGCGGAGATTATGTATATACCGATCCAAAAATGATTCGTGCTTTGAGAGAAGCTGGAAATGACTTCTTATTGGCAAGGAAATATGAATTGACTGCATGTTACAGAATGGTTAATGTATTCCCATATAATATTGGGTCGGTTCGTCTTGATAACTCCACAGCAAAGACATTAACAATGACTGTAGGGTTTTATTATGAAAGATATAGATTCTATCCTAGAAATAAATTTGATCTGAATCTGACTAATCGTGCAAGATCAACATCTATTGCAGTTGATAATGCATACATTGCTGGGGAAACTGATTCTATCAGATAACTCATAAATAAAATTACTGAATTGAAATACTATGGCATTACCTAAATTAAATGTACCTAGGTACAAATTGAAATTGCCTTCTGATGGTAAAACCGTCAATTACAGACCATTTCTTGTAAAAGAAGAAAAACTACTTCTACTTGCTACAGAAACGGGTGAGCAAACTGATGTTATAGAAGCAATCAAAACAATCATTAAAGACTGTACTGATCTTCAAAATGTAGAATCCCTAGCAACATTTGATATTGAATATTTGTTTTTGCAGATTCGCACAAAGTCTGTAGGTGAATCTGTAGATACTCTGGTCATTTGTCCAGATGATGGGGAAACTGAAGTGAAATTATCAATTCCACTTGATGAAATTAAGGTCGAAAAGACAAGAGGTCATAAGACAGAAATTAAACTGTCTGATGAAATTGTTCTTACCATGAGATATCCTCGTCTTGATACGTTTGTCAAATCAAATTTTGGCGATGGTATGGGTGTTGATCAAGTGTTTGAGATGGCAGCAGATTGTGCTTCAACTATTGCTGATACTCAACAAGTTTATGATTGTGCGGATAGCACCAAAGAAGAAATGTTGGAATTTTTAGATCAGTTAAGTTCTAAACAGTTTCAACTGGTTCAAAGTTTCTTTGAGACTATGCCCAAACTGAAATATACTGCCTCTGTTACTAATCCTAATACTGGGGTTGAATCTGAAGTTGTACTTGAGGGATTGGCGAGTTTTTTCGCGTAGCACTCCTTCACAACAATCTTCGTTCTTACTATGAAGGTAACTTTGCCCTAATGCATCACCATAAATGGAATATCGAGCATATCGATAATCTGATGCCTTGGGAAAAAGAGATTTACGTCAATCTATTAATAACATTCCTAAAAGAAGAAGAACGTCGCATGAAGGAGAAGCAAGCAGCAGGTGGCTAAACTACAAGCATATAAATTTGTTAATCCTGGTGGTACAACAAGATCACCAGTAAGTCTTGCTGTAAATAAAAATGTACTAGGAATTAATCGACTAGGATCTACTGTTTCTTCTTTAGGATCAGTTATATCTGATATTGAAAAAATCAATATTGCATCAATTAAGAATGATAAGAAACAAGAATTATTAGAAAGAAGAAGAAAGCAGAGGGAACGTGATGAATCTGCAGAAGAAGCACAAGAACTTACTAAATTAGAAAAGGGTAAGTCAAAAATAAAACCCAATACTAAGCAGAAAAAGGCAGCAGGTGGTAGTCTAGGTTTTATTTCAAAATTTTTAAATCCAATAGGACAATTTTTATTATCTATTGGTGGTCTGGTTGCGGTAAATACTCTTCTAGACTGGGTATCGGATAAAGAAAACTTCGATAAGGTTAAGGAGTTTCTAAGAAAGACTCAATTTGTTTTTGACAAGTTATTTGGATTTTTCAAAGCAGTTGGAGATGCTACCTTTAATACATTTAAGACATTATTTGGTAGTGACTCTTCGTTTGGTGACAGGTTAAAAGCACTAGGAACTATACTTCTTGGTATTATAGCCTTAAAAGGTGTCATGAATCCATTTGGATTGATGACCGACATATTGGGATTGCTTGATCTATTCACTGGAGATGGTGGCGGTCGTAATCCTAATCCTGATCCAAACGCAGATAAGAGTAAGAGTAAGAATAAACCTGATAATAAAACTAAACCAAAGAGTGGAACTGATCCCGAACGTGCTAGGAACATATCAAGACCTAGTGCTTCTTCAACACCTGTAAAACCTCAGACTAAATTTACTGGTATTGAAGATACAGATTTAAGATCTCCCCAAAGACGTTTAGCAGATAAAATTTCTAAAAAGCATGGAGCAGGTGCTAGAAGTGCTTTCGATCAAAGATATAATGATCTAATTAGTAGTGGGTCAAGTCCTGCTCAGGCAACAAGACGTGCAAATGCAGATGTTCTTAAAAGAATAGACAAGAAACAAATCACATCTAGACCTGCACTAGGGAATCTTTCTGCTCGTTCTAATAGAATGACAGCAACAATACTTGGTGCTACTAGTGACGATGCAGCAAAATTAGGAACCTCTAAGATTTTCAAGAAGGGAGTTGATAAAGCAACTCAACGTTTTCTACTTAAAATTATTGGGATGGGTGGTGTCAAGGCACTCAAGAAGATTCTGAATAGAATTCCTATTGTTGGTCCTCTAATCACATTTGCACTGAACTGGGCATCAGGAGAGTCTATTGCTGCTTCTGCTGCTATGGCAGTCGGTGCAGGTCTTGGAGAGTTGTTAGGTGGATGGTTAGGTGGTGCTGCTGGTCTTGCCCTCTCTGGGTTCTCTGGCGGTCTCTTAGCGCCAGTTGCTGTTCCGATAGGTGGATTTATTGGTGCAATGCTTGGTGGTATTGCAGGTGAAGCACTCGGTGGATGGTTATTTAAGACTATCACAGGAGAGGGTGGTGGTAGCGGCGGTATGGGTGCCGTGGGTAGTACTATTGCAGAAGGGTTAAAGCAGTTATTAACAAAAGAGTTTTGGGATAAGATTGGTACTGGTATTGCTGGCGTATGGTCTAATATTGTTGCTGCCGCAGGAAAACTATGGAACATGTTATCTGGAATGGCAGAGTTCTTAAATATTCCTTCATTTTTTGATACTTTGTGGAAAAAAATGGGTAAAATGGCGGGGACATTATATGATGTCTTCAGCATTTTAATGAATCCTCTAAGAATTTTAGAGTTACGAAAAGTTCCAGGAATGCTGTTATCCTTTGCAAAGGATTTTGGTGAATTCTTCATTATGCCTGGTCCCATTGGATTCATTTGGAAGCATGGGGTCGAACCATTCTTTAGCAAACTAGGTGATCTTTGGAATAACAGAGATAAGTTATGGGATTTCATGATGAAACCTGGAACATTCCAGGATACATTTAATACTGGTAAGTACGATCCAAAGAAAACCTCACCAACAGAAATTAAAAAGGCTGAGGAAACTCAGAAGGGAATGGCGCATATGCGTGGTGGTCCAGTTCTGAACTTTGCGTTTGGTGGTCCCATTCAACAGTTAGCAAGTGGTGGTCCCATTCAACAGTTAGCAAGTGGTGGTGTTGTTAATGACATTGGGCAAAGTTTCGTACAACCTGAGTCTCCTTCCATCGGAGCAGATACTGGTGATATATCATTCAAATTTATGAATGTAAGTCCCAATCTAAATGAAACTATTGTTAAGAGTGTTCGGAATGTTATAACTGTCAATCCTATCAGTAACGTGACTAATGTCAATAATACTTTTAGGACTACTAAAAATAATCGTGCGACTCCACCCAAAATGGTTAGTCCTGTAAATTCTAGTAGAAATATGCTATCTGCAACAGATGGATTTTCTGCACAATATGCCATGGATCAAGGTGCTGAATTTATTCCTATTCCAATTGTCATTGAGAGAGTTGTACCCATCCCTCAAGCAGTACCTATAAATACTGGTAAGGAAACAGTGCAAATTACACAAAGTAGCCTTTCTCAAAGGATGAAGTAATTAAATGGCAACTACAGTACAAAAAGGGGCAAAAATAAATTTTTACAAATTTGTTGGTGTTGGGACTGTTTCTACAGACTCTCCTGACAGAGATGTTGTAGAATCTATTAATAAAACAACACTTGCCCTGAATAACCTAGGGAGTACTGTAAATTCCATTTCTTCTAGTATAATTGATTTAAAAAAATCACAACTAAAAATATTAGAAGCAGAAAAGAAAAATAATACTAAATTTGAACCAAAATATACAAAAAAAGAAAAGAAAACCTTTACATCATTTTTATCGAAACTTAAGATAGGTAAAATTCCTAACTTCTTTGAAGCAATGTTGGGATTGCTAGGAAATTTATTTAAATTATTTGTTGTTGGACCTGCTCTTGAGTGGATTAGTAAAAAAGAAAATCAAAAAAAGGTAAAGAAAGTACTAGAAGTAATAAGTAATGTACTAAAATTTGTTAAAGATTGGGCAGTATTTGGTGTCACCAATACTATAGAAGGATTATACACATTATTATCAGACGAATCTACTTTTGGTGAAAAGTTTGGTGGATTTATTCGCGCAACTGTAGGAATAGGTTCATTATTACTTGGGATACGTTGGCTAACTAATCCTCTAAAAATCATTTCAGATTTTGGAAGTGTCCTAAAATTATTTTTTAATAGTTTAAATAAGACTAGAAGATCACTCATGGCTCGTAAGGGTCTTGCGAGATTTGGGGGGAGAGGAGTTCTTCCTATGATAGGCAAGGTTGTCCTTCCTGCTACTGCTCTCTGGTTACTTTCTGAGGGTTTAGCAACCCGTCCTGCTGCAGATGGCACTCTGGATGCCCAAAAAGATGCACAGGGGAGATTGCCAGAAGATCCAGGATTTGACAAAACAACTAAAGGACAATACAAACCACCCGAAAAAGCACAAGGTGGAATATTACCACAAGCAGCATCAGGAGGATGGATTAATGGACCACAATCAGGATATCCCGTATCATTGGATGGAGGGAGATCAACCTCGTTTATCGGACACGGATCCGAATATGTTGCTAGAAAGTCTAATGGGGGAGCTTTCGTCGTTCCTTTTAATACTCCTGCAACAAAAACACAACCAAATCTAACCTCTAGGAGGATGGGTGAGGCAAAAAGTCAAGGATTTAGTCTTCCTGGATTTTCTAGCGGTGGTAATACTGCAAGATCTGGTGCTCCTAGTATAAAATTACCAGAACTACCAGAATTTTCAAGAGGTGGTAACTTAGACAAGCAAATCTATTTGCATTGGACTGCTACTGATTATAATTATAAAAAAGGACCTTATAATGCAGTAATTCAAGGTGATGGAAAAGTATATAATGATAGACCTTCTGACCAGGTTGGAGGGGAGCATACCTGGAGACGTAATAGCAAGGGTGTAGGAATTAGCATGGCAGCAATGTCAGCTTATAACTGGGATTCCTATGGTCCAAAACCCATCCAGATTGAAAATATGTCAAAGGAAGCAGCAAATGTTGCTAAAAAATGGGGATGGAAACCTAGTGATATTAATATCAAGAGAGTGATGAATCACGCTGAAGCAGCGTCAAACAAAGATGGTAAGAGTCCAACTCCTAACTATGGTCCTACTTGGTGGAATGGTACGGGTGAAAGATCCGACTTACATAAGTTGAAGAAAAGTGATAAGGATGGCACAGGTGGTGATAAACTTCGTGCAAAAATTAGAAAATATATGGGTGGGGAGGACACAATAGTTCCTACTGCTGGATTAAAACCAGGCGATCACGGTCCAGCGACAACTGGTGGCAGTGCCAAGATTGCTAGTGGTGATTATGCATTACTCCAAAAACTTGTTCTTGCTGAAGCTGGAGGAGAAGGTCATTTAGGAATGGCATTAGTTGCACGATCTGTTTTGAACAGAGCAGGATTAGTCCAAAAAGGCATTGTAGGACCTGGGATCTTCATGGCAGAAAGTGGAAGTGTTAAAGATATTATCATGGCAGACAATGGCGGACAATACACTCCAGCAAAACCAGGCGGATCTCTATTCAAAAATAGAAGTGATGCTGATATGTTGAGAGCACAGAAAGCAATTGAAACTGCTAGGAATCCGACAGGTCTTAGAGGATATCTTGAATCTAAAAATGTTCCAGCAGAGCAAATTAATTATCTTATGGGTTCTACTGGATTTAGAAATTATGATGCTGCTTTCACAGATCCATCTCAACAGGTCAATGAGGTTAAGTTTGGGAATCATACATTCAATACTGCAAGTAATCCAAATATCCTCACTCCTGTAAGTGAAATTACTGGTCATGGTGGAACTGGTGGAGGTCATAGTAGTTCTCCTCTTGAAAGCACGCCCGAATCTGGTGGATATAATTATGATATCGGAACAAATGGAGCAGTATTTACGCCATCCTCTGCAGATAGTATGACTACTAGGTTGGGTGTTCCTTCTCCTAAAAGCAACTTCCAACCTGGTGTAGGTAGTAACATAACCTCTGGAAAAGATCAGTTTAAGTTACAAAGACATACACAAGAAGTAACTACTGCTCGTCAGCAAACCACTCAAATGCAGAAAGATTTAATTTCTGCAGTATTGACACAAGTTGCTGGATCTAATCAATCTAATAATGTAGCAATCCAGAAGGCAAATAAAATGATTCAAGAAATAATGAGTTCCGCTGGATCAAGCACACCAACTCCAGTAACAACTGGTAGTAGTAAATCTGATGATGGTAGTACTGCATCATTACTAAATTCTTTCAATAACCCCCTTAGAGGTGCGTTCAAATGACATTACCAAGAGAAAATGTAGGTGACGTTGAATATAAAGTTACCGTATATAGAGATGGAAAAGAACTGAAGAATAAGGAAGGATATTCTAACGTCAAAGAATTTATTCCTGGTATTGAAATTTTTGAATCTCTTAATTCTGCGACCTTAGAAGCAAGATTGATTGTTCAAGATTCCTCTGGATTTCTGGGAGCAATGACAGGATCTGAACTGTTTAGGATTCAGATTAAGGGTACTATTGTAGATAAAGTTTATTTCTTTAGAGCGTATGAAATTGAATCTCGTTCTAGATATCAGGGGGTTGATACTTTTATCCTCAATTGTGCATCGGATGAATTCATTAAGAATGAGATTGTAAATATTTTCGGTCACAGTGAAGTTATCTTTCAAGGTAAGACAGAATCTAGCGAAATTATTAAACAACTGTTATCAGATAAAAGGTTTATAGACACACCTAAAAAATTATTTGTAGAGCAGTCAATCAACAAACATCAGTTCATATCTCCAAATTGGAGACCATTTGATGTGATTTATTGGTTATGTCAGAGATCTGTTAGGCAAGCAAAAGGAGGAGGAGGTCTTCAGAATGGATTTGTATTCTGGGAAAATTCTCTCGGATATCATTTCAAATCCCTTGATAATATCATTGATTCTGTAAATTCTCAAGATCTGAAAGAAACTAATCCAAGCAGGGGAACAGCAAAATTATACACATATTCTTATTCCCCATCTTCTGTAGATGATGGTGCAGCAGATACTTTCAAAATTAATGCTGTTACATTTCCAGATGAAAGAAATTTCTTGAGTGGATTAAGGCATGGAACTTGGTCTGGATATAGTATAGGATTTGATCCTGTTACTATAACAGAATCTAAGGTGGGTTTGAGTGCTGATATGTCAGTAGATGCATATCGTTATAGTATTTCAGAAATGTGGGGAAAGATGTCTCACCTCAACAAAAATAAGACTACTAGTCCTATTAAGCAAATGGATAGTGGTATTCAAGCTCTTATAGATCGCCCCAAAAGAGTTCGATATTCGATGCTTCCAAACCAAAATTTTGATCCTAAGTATCAAGACAATCCTCAAAAAAATTATGAAGAAATTACAGAACTTCAAGCATATCAGTATCTTCGTATTGAGTCTTTTAAGAATATTAAATTGACGATTAGCATCCCTGGTAATCTTGATTTGTATGCTGGATATGGAATAAATGTAGTTCTTCCTGGTAACTTTAGGAATCAAGATAGAACTCAAGTTGATAAGAAATATAGTGGTCGTTATGTAATCGCAGGACTAACCCATAAAATTTTAGATACTAAAATCACAACTGATTTGTTGCTAGTTAAAGATTCTGTGCTATAATAACACTGTAAGGGTTCAAAGATAAGTTTTAGAGCTCTTTCATAAATAAAATTATAAAGCACTTATGTTACAAATGGACAGTATCGAAAAGCATATCGAGAAGGATAAAGAAATTCTCGATAATCCTATGACCTCTCCTAATCAACGTCGCCACATTGAAGGTGAGTTGCATGAATTGGAAGAGTATGCAGAACATCACAAGAAAGAGATTGAAGCAGGCGATCATCATGATCCGACCTACCTAGAACTATTCTGTGATGCAAACCCTTCGGAACCAGAATGTTTAGTATATGAAGATTGATGATTATCTATTAGGACATTGGTCAAATAAATTTCAAGCACAATCATGTCCCCATCAATATTCTACAGTAGAAATTGAGTGGAAAAAAATAGAAGGTGGATATCACTCTAAAAACTATTATCGAGAAGATGGTCCTAATAAACCATATCGAGAACGTTATCATAAACTTGTAGTAAAATCTGAAACTAAAGTTCAATTTGAAAATTATGATCTAGACTGGACAAAATCCGAAAATTGTGATATGATATTTGTATTCGATGGCAATGCATGGCATGGACAATTAATCGGTGACAAATGCACTGGTGTTCGAGGATACCGAGTTGTTTCTGAAATTCATTTGTATGGAGATAAACTCCATAGTATGGATCAGGGATACAATGCTGGAGGAGAAATGATGTGGGGTAGTGAATTGCTCTACAAATTTACTCGTATCTAGGGCGAATAACTCAGCGGTAGAGTGCCTCCTTTACACGGAGATTGTCGGGGGTTCGATCCCCTCTTCGCCCATGTTCAATTTATTATTATGAACAACAAATTTATTAATGCGCTTCTGACTATCAGTCTCTTGGGAGTATCTTCTCCTGTATTGGCAGATCCCCTCAAAGATAGTGAATACAATACACCACATGCTATGGGGTGTATGTTACTTGGAGAATGCACTGATGATGTAGTCAAGGTAAATTCTATGCTTGACATCTCATCCAATTATAATGATATGGAAGACTTTACTAGTGTGACTGGTGAGTTCCATAACATTCTACACTCACTGAATCAAATTGGAGTCAATGTATTCCTTGCTGATTCAAAGTATTTCCCAAGTATGCACCGTGGTGTATATCATACTGTAAGTAACAACTTCTTTTTGAACAAGGACTTTATGGGTGATCCTGCAGTCCTAATGATGGTGATGCGTCACGAAGGATGGCACGCTGCACAAGATTGTATGGCAGGTACGATTGACAACAGTCTGATTGCCATCATCAAACCAGAGGATGAAGTTCCTATGATTTGGCGTGTATTAGTAGAGCGTACATATCCTGAGTCTGCTGTTCCCTGGGAAGCAGAAGCACAGTGGGCAGGTAGAACAGAGAACATGACTATGAATGCTCTTGCGGCATGTGCTGGTGGTAATATGTGGGAAGTTTATGACCCAACACCACTTACTCGTAAGTATCTTGAAGATCATGGTTATATTCAGTAAAAATAAATATCAATTAGCAAAACAGATAACATGGGATGATGTCATCAAAAAGATGGAAAATGAGTTTGAACTTGAAACTTGTACATCCCAGTTTAATTCTACAAACGCACCAACAATTATCTTACATAATGGGAATCTACCAATAAGTATTTTTAATGCAGTAAAAGAGATTGAAAAGGATTGGGTGACAAGTAGTTGTCATGTATATACTTCATTTGCTAAATCTGCCAATACTTTTGGAAGACATAATGATAACGTAAATGTTTTGATCGTTGGTGCTATTGGAAAAGTCTCTTATAAATTTGATGATGGATCTGAATATTTTGTAGAACCTGGTGATACTTTATACATTTCAGCAGGAGAATATCACGATCCAGTAGTTCATTCTGCTAGAGCAACACTGAGTATTTCTACACCACAATCACCAACATTTCAAGTATAATGAGTAACGCAAGAGATTATCTGTTTCAGATTCCATTCAAACAGTACAGTATATCTAATTGGTCTGAGCATAAAAAGAAAATAGTAGAGGCATTGCCCCTAGATCAATATACAGATTTTTATGATAATCTTTATAAGATGCCTAGTTATTTGCCTGTAGTGTCTGATGCTATTAGTGAGTCTATGCAAGATTTTGCTGATACTTATCCATGTCCAGTAATGATAACATCGATGTGGTATGCAAACTCACAAAAAGGTGATGGACACAAACCTCATAATCATGGATCTACAGGATACTCTGCAATTTTGTATGTTGATTTTGATATGGCAGAACATGAATCAACTATATTTTATTCTCCATTTCAGGAACCAGCAACTGGAGACAGTATGAAATTCAAACCCAATATACATGAGGGGGATCTTATTATATTTCCATCGATGATTTTGCATGAGGCACCTGCAAATTTAAGTTCTAGTAAATCACGTTTGATCGTTTCCTTCAATATTATGGGTGATGATTGTGCAAAAGCATATACCAGTGGTCTTAATGCTTCACCACTGACCCGCAAAGACTTTGATAAATAATTAAAAATTCAGAAATTCATGAACACCATTGACGGTATTATTAATGAACCTACTGTAAATTTTGTCGGTAAAGATGGATTTTTTTGGTGGGTAGGTGAAGTCGAAGATAATGAAGATCCAATGGAACTCGGACGAGTTAAAGTTCGTGTGCTTGGATATTATACTAATGTTCGTGGCGGCACAACATCAGATCTTCCTAAAGATTATCTTCCATGGGCAACAGTGCTACAACACACTTGCCAACCAGGTAATGATGGACAGGGTGAAAGTTCTGGACAATTGCAACCTGGTGCTATTGTCATGGGATTCTTCATGGACGGTGATCAGGCACAAATGCCAATCGTAATTGGTGTTATGAGAGTGAAGAAGTCTGCTGAGACACAAACTGAAAAGCAGTTTGCCTTCACTGGTGAGAAGATGGAACCTGGGATTGCTCCCAATCCAGCAACAATGCATCCAATGAATCCCAATTCAGTGATGGCAGGTACTAAGGAAGAGGGATATAATAGGGTTAAAGAGGATAATACTGTTGTTGTTCCAGGTACAAAAAAAGCAACTGCATCTGCAGCAGGCAGAGGATCACCTGCTAATGTAGGCAATCAACTTAATGGTAGTTCTGGCAATCCCAACAAACCAAGACAACCTGAAAAACCTATTCCTGCTGCTAATGGTGTTGCTGGTCCTTGGAAGACACTAGAATATAAACTAGGATATCTTGTAGAAGATCTTGCTGACCATGCTGGCAGTTTGATAAAAGCAGAAGATGGAGATTTCTTAGATATTGTAACTGGTAAGTTGGTATCTGCAAAAGCATTGACTGCAAAAATACAAAACTTTTTGAGTTCTGTATTTACACAGGTCGTTTCTGCTATGAGACAAGCTCTTGCTAATCTTGCAGAACAGTTAGAACTTGTTAATCTTCTTGGTGGTGCAACTGGTGCTCCATTTGTAGTCTTTACTGCTATTCAAGCAGCAGTTACTACGATTCTAAAATCACTGTGTAGTATTGATGCACAGATCATTAACTTCATTCAAGATCCCATTGGTACGCTTACAGGTTTTCTAGAGGATCTTCTAGATGGTTTGATCGACAAAGCAACATTTGTTCTTCAAGGTGTTCAGCAAGCAATTGACAGCGTTATTTGTCAGGTTCAGAAACTTCTTGATCAGGTTCTTCAGATTGTTGATACTGTAAAGACTATTGTTGATGGTGTTGGTAAAGCAAAAGAAATTATTGATGCATGGCAAGCAGGCAGCGAAATCTTTGAAGCAGGAACTGACCTTATTCAGAAAGGTATTACCAGTATTACTGGATTGATTGCACTCTTTATTAAGTTTGCTGCTAGTGATTGTGGTCGTGCAGCAGATGGCGGTAAAGATACTGTTGGTTGGTATCCACTATTCGGTGTAACTCACTGTACTCCAGAAGAATTAGAAACAATTAATAGGATCAGGGGTAAAAGTAGAGGTGATTGTGGTGGTGATAGTAGAGCAGGAGGTCTTTTAGACTCTATCTTTAGTGAAGCAGATCCTTATTTGACTGCTGCAAAAACATTTATTGATGGTTCTTATGAAATGTTTGTTGGTACTCCTGGTAGTACCGCTAGCATCAAGAAAAATTCTAGTGGAACAACACACACATCAATCAATAGGAATCAGAGTACCTATTCTGAATATGTTGCAAGAAAGAGGATTAGAGAACAATATCCAACTGCAACAGAAGAAGAACAAGAAAAGAAAGTACAAGAGTATAAAAAGACACAAAACAATGGTAAGGAAGATGATGGATCTTTAGTTGCCGATCATAGTTCTTATGCTGGCAACTATACTCAAGAAGTTCATGGTGATGACTGTAAAGCAATTGATGGTGATCACGTAGTTAATATTGAGGGTGATTATTTCCTCAAAGTTACTGGTGATTGTCATGTTGAAGTTGGTGGAGGTTTCTTCTTTGGTGCTGAAGGTGCTCCTAAAGTTGTTGATTCTAAAGGAGAGAGTAAAAATACTAAAGTTCAGAAACATACACTTAGATTTGGTTCTGATGTTGATGTCTCAACTGTTGGTGCTAAATTTGAATTACAAGGTGCTGAGTTTAATGTAGGATCTATTTCCACTAAATTTAGTAGCAGCATCTTTGAGTCTAGTGGTGGTCAAGCATCAATCTCTGCAGGAGAGACAATCATTAGTGGTGACAACTCAATTGAACTTGTTACACCACACTTGGTGGAGATGATTAATACTCCCCCTTCAGTAATTCCTAAGGCACTTACAGGTATTCGTAGATTTGTTGGTGGTTCTGTTGAAACTGTAATGACACCAGGTCTATCTGCTGATGCTATTCCCAGATATACTATTGCCAACCCACTTGGTCCTTACTCTGGAACGTTTGGTGCCACAGGATACAACTGCAATGTTCTTACTGGTGCATTCAATGTAAATGTGGCAGCAGGATTTATCTTTATGGATGCTAGTCTTGCAGTTACCTTGAAGGCAGGTCTGGGCATGGTTCTTTCTGCGGGTGGTGTCGTCATCATTACAGGTAAATCAATTTTCCTGAACTGACTTGACAGGACACCTCACCTCTGCTATACTACATAGGTAGTCAAGAGGCAGAATGTCCGACACTCTCTCACACGTCTTCGTAAATTTTTCAAAACGAAAAATTACTCTTCTTGATGAAGAGGGTTACGAAAAAGACGTTCGATGGAACTTCAACTCTATAGGTTCTGAAGGTTTTTCTGAGACTGTGAGTCAAATTCAAGAAATTTTGGATCCTGACATGATCACTTATTGTTTTGCTGCAGAATGATTGGACCTATTGGAGTTACACTACAACAAGCAGAAGATCACTTTGAGTTTCTTTTAGATCTCACTGATAATCAACGTGTTTGTTGGAAGATTACTCGTCCTGATGGAAAGTCTGTAATGATGGTTCCTGTAAATGAAGTCTCTCCTATTCCCGATGAGATTCAAACTCAGGTAGATGAATTTCAAAAGCAATTTATGGAAACTAATGAGACCTGAAACTCGTGAATCAATGGAAAACCTTTGGTCAGCAAAATGGAACTTACCAAAGGCAGCAAGAAACTGTAATCTAACAGATAAGGAGATGAAAATCACCTTTAATGAGTATTGTGCTTTTCATCCTCCTACCTGGGAAATTGGTAGCACCAAACAAATTGGATTACTCTATATTGATGGGAGTGTGGCGGAATCGGTAGACGCACCAGACTTAAAATCTGTTGAGAATTAATCTCGTGGGGGTTCAAGTCCCCCTTCTCCCATTATGACACAAACTCAGTTTAATTTTTTCCCAACTCACATGTTCTGGAAGTTTCCAGCAGTGAATGCAAAAGAATTTATTTCGGCAGTAAATAAATGCAGCGAAAATGAAATTGATAATACAACATTTAAATGGGGTTCAGACTGTGTTATTGATAGAATTCCCTTAAAATGGGAAGACTGGATGCAACTCATGTCTCCTAATTTAGAGTATCTTAGTAAAGATATTGGCAAAAGTTTCAAATTCATAATGTATGATCCTTGGATAAGTTATTACAAACGAGGACATTATCAAGAAATGCATGATCATATGATGCAAGATTTAGCATGTGTATTTTTTGCCAACTCGGGAGAAGGATTTTCTAGATTTATTTTCAGTGATAGATATAATGTAACACTGAATACACCTATCAAACAGTTGATTGGATATAAAAACGTTTTGAATGTTGATTATGCTGCTGGAGACATTATATTCTTTCCTGGTCATCAACTTCATCATGTTACATCACACGAAAGTGATGTCGTAAGAAAAACATTTGCTTGCAATTTAGCAATAGATGTGGTATAGTAATATCAATGGGGGAGTACAAAAGATCTGCAATGTAGAAGCAGCGCCCCCAATCAACGCCTCCGTAGCTCAGTGGTAGAGCAGGGCTTTTGTAAAGCTCAGGTCGCAAGTTCAAATCTTGTCAGAGGCTCTCAATCCTCTATAGCTCAGTTGGT
>Ga0181379_1000227_pt1 | contig 29036 bp, 39 predicted proteins | sample 2SPOviralmetaG_FD_130115 | JGI IMG/M metagenome (GOLD analysis project Ga0181379, IMG submission 130115) | Marine viral communities from the oligotrophic San Pedro Time Series (SPOT) site, San Pedro Channel, CA, USA - 2 SPOT_SRF_2009-07-10 | ecosystem: Environmental > Aquatic > Marine > Strait... | reverse complement strand
TTAAGTCTGTTAGTTGTTCTCTACTTTGCACAATACAACATGGCGTGGGCGTGTTATTTTCCTTCTCATCTGGATGACTCCAAAATGCCACTAAGTGCAAATACTTACTTTCTATTTTTTCTACTACTGATAACAATGTATCAATACTAGTTCCTTCATTGTATTCTAATAACAATGCTTCATGCTGACTAGCACAAAATGTGGCTACCCATGTAAGTTCATTACCTGGATTACCTGTTTTAACATGTAAGATTTTATCTTCCACGTATGCCTTTCTTGACCAAGGACAAACTTTGACTATACTGTCAAAGTAAGCACCCCAATCTACTTCTTTGAGCCTCTGTTCTTTTTCTTTTTCTTCTTTTTTGCTTTCATGTAAGCCATTTTTTTCTCCTTTAATTGTTGCTGTATCCTACTATCTTAATCTTACTGGTGTGCCACGCTTTCTCATGCGTTTCGCTTGTTTACCCATTCCGCTAGTAAAACTAGGTGATTTAGTATTCTTAAGTCTGCCACCTTGTCTTACATACTTTGCACCGGCTTTATGTCCTACACATCCACCGGTTTTGCAACTTGATCCAAAATAACTAGCCATTACACACTCCCATCGTCGACAAAATTATATCCTACTGCCGCACCTGTTAAATATGCTCTAGCATCATAGCCTGTGTTATATGGTGAACCTGAATACACTACGTTACTCCTTAAGTTTCCTCTAAAACTCCATTCTGTGCTAACGGTAGGCAATGAGCCTCCACCAGCTAATTTGGCATGAGCTCTATTTGCCCATGCAATAAGTGTTTTGTTATAATTGGCATCACTCATACCACTGTAACGTGCAAACCTTGTTGAATCAACACTACTAGGGTTTGTTATCCAATCCCAACCACCTAAACCGTTTTGTAATCCACCTGTTCCGCCTGTGCCTCTAACACTTAAGAACGTTTCATATAAATCTATACTACCACTAGGAAACGTAACATTTGTTGGAACAGTTATGTTTGAATGCATTACTCTAAACATTTCTTTACAGTTACTTGCGGCGTTCATATTCCAACCTGAAACATCTAATGTTTCATCGCCTTGCGGACCAACATTATTTGAGCCTCCACCTATCACACAATTTGAGAATGTGTTGTTAAAATCTGTTATACTTGATACGTCCCAACCATTTAAATGTATGTTTGCATTGGATTTTGTTCTGTGGAAACAGTTACCTATGTTTGTTAATGTGCCAGTTACCCATGTGTTTGCAATACTGTAAGTGCCTGATTTTTGTATTGTGCAATTATTAAACATATTGCTTACATCTACTAAACTGCCCATTGTTACATTAGCAATGTTTACTATAGTATTGCTTACCGGTGTTGTATTTGAAGTTTTTCTATATGCGTCTTTTAAACTAGTGCAATTAGGCGCACTTATGTCTACTAATGTAAGTTGGTCAAGGTTACTACCACTTCCAGCATCTCTATAAATGCCTTCCATTGTGGTTAAGTTAGGAAATACACCACTAACACTTGTATATGCTGTAGACATTTCATCTGCTTCTTTAAACATGTTTTTCATACTGGTAACATTAGTAATATCAACTGCGGCACCTGTTTCTAATATATTCATAGCAAAAAATTTAGTATTTTCTGCAAATGATTCTAAACTTATGTTACCTAACTGCCATGTTAAAGCATCATTAAATAAAGCACTTTGCGTTGTAACATCTTTTGAGAATCCTGTTAAATTTGTTACACCACTCATGTCCCAATCGTTTAACGATCCTACCTTACAGCCTTTAACTACATCTCTGAACATAAATGAAGCATCCTGAGAGCCTAACACCCAACTGCTAATATCTATATTACTTGTTGAACCCACAAAACTATTTGCTAAACTGGTAACATCTGATACGTCCCAGTTAGTTATAAGAGGAGCAGTTGCACCACCAGTTACATTACTTAACACGCCATCTAAATCTGCTCTATTTTGTAAATCCCAATTCTTAAATTGTGCACCGTCAGTCATTGTAGTGCCACTAAACATATTTGTAATTGATGCAGTTGTTGGTATTGAAACATTATTCCATTGACCAAACATACTGCCTACACCTGAAAACATTTCGTCCATATTTGTTACTGAACTTATATCTAAGTAATCTAAATTAGCACCAAACAATATTGAGTTAACACCTTTAAAGAATCCAGTTACATTAGTAGCACCAGTAAAACTTAAATTATTAGTAGTAGCAGTATTAATTGTATTTGCATCTTGAAAGAAATAATTAGAATTTGTTGGCCATGTTACATTGCCTAGACCACCTAATTTGATGTCTGTGGCATCTTTAAACATTTTTGTATTTGTAGTTAAAGTAAGGTTAGCCATGTTCCAACCATCTACATTTGCAAACGTTTGATAGCAATTTGCAAACATCTCTGTTGCATCTGTGCTGGCTGAAAAGTTCCAATTAAATATATTGCCTCTCATACTGTAAGTATTAGCAAACATTTTAGAACAGTTAGAATTACTTACGTCCCAATCAGATAAATTTAAAGTTAAATAAGTCCCGCCACTGCCTGTTCCAGCACCTTCGGCTAGTCTATTTAAATCTGTGCCTGTTTGTAACGTGCTACTCCATGCAGATAAGTTAGCATCTATGTCTATAGCATCCACAAACAATCCACTTAGGTCAGTTACTGAAGACACATTCCATGTTGAGATACTATTATTTACACCATTAACACCAGCAAACAATTCACTGTAATTTGTGATATTAGGTTGTGTTAGATTAGGTAATGTAGCATTAGCAAACAAATGTCCTTTGTTAGATCCTGATCTTCCTGCCACTGTTATAATATAGTCTTGTAATCCATTCCATGTGTTTATATCAACTGAAGGGTCAATAGCACCATCAAACAATCCATGTATGTTTGTTGTATTGCTTAACGTCCAATTAGTTAAAGTAGGTTGTGCATCAGTAGAGCCACTAAACAGTTTCCAATTATCAGCTGTTGTGTTATTGATACCACTTAGATCCCAACCATCCATATTGCCTTTAAAGTCAGTTGAACCGCTAGTCAAACCGTATAGTATTGTGTTGTTATTGAATGCCCAGTTGGTCATGTCACCTTGAAAGCCTGTGCTAGATGAGAACAATTTGTTTACACCATTTGCTTTGTTATCAGTAACAATCCAGTCTTTTAAATTTACTGTGGAGTTAGTTGATCCACTAAACATATTAGCACTTAATTCAGCATTGTATAAATTCCAATTGGATATGTTACCTGTATAATTTGCATCTTTAAAACAATCAGTAAAATCCATTACTGAAGATGTATTCCATTTTGTAATACTTGCAGGCAATGTTGTGCAATTTGCAAAGTTAATTTTTTTAATAAAACTTGGTAAGAAGTCAGGTAATCCAGTAATTTGATTTTGTTTGTTTTCAAAACTTAAATCAAATGCATTAGCTCTTGTATTGTAACCTACACTAGTTAATGTAGTAATGTAAGGATTGTTATTAGCCAAACTGGAGTCTGTAATTGCTTTAATATTACTAACGTTACCACGTGTTGCAACTACATAAGTGCCTGAAGAGGAATAAGTGTGTTTAGGATTACTAGCTGATGCAAAACTTGTTACAGTATTTGCTACGTTAGTTTGAGTATATGTGTCCGAACTTCCGTCACCCCAGAACACTTCGATATCTACATTACCGCTGACAGGTAACAGTAAATCTGCTTTTTCAGTTACATCGATATCGACGTAGAAAATTAAATCACTTTCTTGCCCGTCACTATTTGGATGTAATCTATTTGTAAATGTTCCTAATTGCCAATTACTCATGACTTCATATTCCTGTTTTAACTATTACTAGCAATTACATTGCCGCATCATTCAGTTTACGCCATGCTGTTCCATTGTATACACATACTAAAGCTAGTGTAGTATTGAATACCATATCACCTGCTTCTGGGCCACTTAGTGCATTGATCTCTGTTGTGTTTAAGTTTTGTAACTTTAATCTTCTATCAACATGAACTCTGTTACTACTAATGTCTATAACTGTTGTTGGTGAACCTTCATTTAATGTATCAATTATTGCTAAGTTGCCACTAGTCTGATTAGCTTCAATGTCCCATTGACTTTTAACTGTTGAATCTGAATTATGTGTTCTAAGTCTTAATGCCGCTTCACCTACTGAATCATAGTTAAAATCTGTTCCACTTGGTGTAGCACCATTAGTTTGTCCACTCTTAGCATTAATTATTAAACGTGAACCTGTTCTACCAGCTGGATTCTCCCAATTAGCATCAACAAATGTGTGATACTCATGCAAGTTGTCTGCATATCTGTTATCAACATAACTTGATGCATTTCCTGAATCAGCATAATCTCTTACTGGTCTTAAAGTAATCGAACCTCCTTGGTTAGACGCTATTACTGTTGTTCCGCTTTTACTTGCCAAATACGTTTGTGGTATTGAACCAGACGCAACACTTCCTTGACCAGAGCCAACGTATGGTCCGTTTCTGTATGACGTTGCTGATGTGCTTTGGAAATACATATCCAAATTAGCCATAGCAGTAAGATCACCTGTGCCACCTACCATTGCTGTAATACTTGCTGGTGGATTAAACTGGTCTGATCCAACTGCGCCTGTGCCTGTTAGTGCATTGTATGTAATTCTACCTGGTATATCACCTGCACTTGATGCCGCTGTTGTAGTCTTTGTGCCGCCTAAATGTTTAAAGTTAAAGTTAGGTGCACCTAAGTAAGGCATATCCACAGTAGCATTGCCACTTTGTCCTAAGAATTCACTCCATGTAGGGTATGTTGTTTTACTTGCTAAACTGTTAGTCTGATAGTTGTTAAACATCAACTTCATTTGAGGTGTAGTTTCTGTAGTGCCGTAATCTGTTATACCGTCTTGTTCTATAGTAAGACCTAATGTGGTTGTTGCCGGTAATGCTGTATTTGTGCTAATACTTAACAAGTCAGGTTGAGCATTAGAACCAATAAGCATTGCTCTTGGTATTCTAATTGCACTATCTGGACCTGTTTCTACATCTGCAGTATGACGCATTACAACGTTAGCCATGTCCACGGTTGAATCACCGTAACTTACTCTGTCAAGTGTTACGTTGCTTAGTGTTTGTGGTAAGTCATATTGATTGTATCTAGATATAGTGTAATCATATGTTACTGCTGATGTATCATCACCTGCAAGACTAAATCCAATGTTTTGTGTGCTACTGTATGCACCTGGAAATAATACAACACTATATCCACCAGCACCATAACTTATATCTGATGTTAAGTTTTCACTTAATGTAATTGTGTTACCGCTTATGCCTGTAACGTGTGCATTTACTGGTAATTTAGCAGTTGTAGAGCTTGATGCTATGTCAAACACAAACCAGCCTGCCAAGTTTAAGTCTAAATCAGTTGGTGCCTGCATTGCTGGACCAAGACCAGGGTCTGCCGCATTATTTACAATGTTAAAGTCATATCCACCTGCCGCCACGTTTGTTGGATTTTGCCTACCTGCAATAATTGGTCCAAAGGCTCCACCAAACAACAATGTTGCTGTTAGTGTATTAGTGCCTGCTGTTCCTGCCGCTTGTATAACAAAACCAGGAACTTTGTCTGATGTTACGTTAGCAGTTCCAAAGTCTGCTGTTGCAACACTATAACCAGTTGTGTCAGTATCAAATATTCTTGATTCTACACTACTAATTGTTTTGTCAAATTCAATACCGTTTGTTTGACCTTTAAGTTGTAAAGGTTGAGCACTATCACTGATAACATGGTCTGCTAAAACTGTATCTGCACTTATGTTTGCAGTTGTTGTTAAGTTGCCAGTCATGTTTATAATAGCACCTGTGTAATCGGCTATATCTGCATCTGCTCTAGCACTTGTATAGTATAAGTTAGTGCCTTCTGATAGGTCACTTGTTGACTTTGAACTTAGGTCTAAGTTTGTTCCTGTTTGTAAGTTAACTCTTGCATCTGCTCTTGCATCAGTGTAGTATAAGTTAGTGCCTTCACTTAAATCACTAGTTGACTTAGCAGTAAAGCCTGCATCTACTCTAGCATCTGCTCTTGCATCTGTAAAGTATAAATTTGTGCCTTCTGATAAGTTAGTTGTTGTTTTTGTTCCTAATCTTGTATCAAAACGTGCATCTGTATAATAAAGGTTAGTATTTTCAGCAATGTCATTTGTTTCTAATACAACTGCGCCAGTTTGTCCGTTAACACTATCAACTGGGGCCGCATTGCTGTCTGCTGGTGTAAATGTAAATACACCTGTGCTGTTATTGTATGCTAATGCACCATCGCCACTTGCTGAAGCTGTTGTTACACTTACTAGTCCTCTAGTTTGTGAAGTTGTTAGTATGTCTTGGTAAACATTGTCACCATTCATAAATGTCCAAGTTTCTGTTGGCTCATTCCATGTTATTTTAGCATCATGTGTGCTTTGCGGTCTGTTTGAAATTATTTCTACTGTGGCATCTGTTGTTGCATTTGCATTTAGTGTAATCTTTTGGTCAGTTACATAAAGGTCAGTTACATTTCTATAATTTAAATTTCCGGTAACTTCAGCATTTCCAGTCACAGTTAAATTACCCGTTAAGGTATGAGTATCTGTAGCACTAGTGCCTGCTGTTATTATTCCACCAGTTGTAATATTACCTGTTAAGTTAGTTAAAGCACCGGTGTATGCTCCTATGGCAGTATTTGCTCTTGCATCAGTGAAGTAGAAGTTAGTTGAACCTTCTGGAACAGAATCTGTTGTAAAGTTACCACTCTTAAATCCTACCACACTAGCATAAGTTGTTGAACCATCATTAAGAACTGTTACTATGTTTTGGTCACCGGGACTGTCATCAAATGTTTTATAATTGTCTGTAAATTCCCAATTACTAAAATATGTTTGTTGAAGTTCATGTCCGCCAGTTGAGTCTTGTGTTAATATAACTGTTGCTTGGTATCCATTTGCTGGAGCATTAGTAAAACTTATGTTTGTTATATTGCCTGAAATATTTGCTTTATGCGTTACATTACTTGCTAAATCCAAAGTAATATTACCACTTACTGTTCCATTGTCAGTAACTTCGCCTATAGCAGTATGCACTCTAGTATCAGTGAAGTATAAATTATCACCTTCTGTAATATCTTGTGTTTTTAATTGTTGCGTTAATGTTAAGGAATTTGCGGCATCATTATATGTATAAGTTAAGTTAGCACCTGCAACCATTAAATCTGCAACACGGTCATCTACTTTTTCTGCGTTAAAGTCTAATCCATTATCAATGATGTATGCATTTACTCTTGCGTTAGTGTAATATAAATTAGTGCCTTCTGGTAAAGCAGTAGTGTTTACTGTAGCACCTGATGTTGTAAAGTATTTGTTATTTGAACCTTCTGTTAAATCGTCTGTGGTCTTACCACTGAATACAGCGGCACTATCGATGCCAATTGCACCTGTTCCGCTGTTGTATGTTATAGGACTAGTGCCACTAACAAGTGCTCTAACGTCACTGTTTGACGTTTGTATAACACCTGATACGTTTGAATATGATATACCATATCCACCGCTTATTGCTTCTCTTATGTCTGAATTTGTAACAACTGCTGTGTTACTGACTACAACATTACTTAAGGTAGATGATACTGTTACATTACTTGTGGTTTCATTTACCGATACATTAGAAGTTGCTAATGTAACAGTTACATTTGATTGAGCCATGTTAAACTCCTACAATGTTATTAAATGTTACCGTATTGTTTGCTGATGCTGGATCGCCTGCTGTTACATCTGCAGTATAACGTTCAATAATTGCCCATCTATGACTGTCAAATGTGTTAACTGTAGGATTAGTATTTTCCCATGTAAATTCAACAACACTCATAACCACATTAGTTCTAGCGTCTGGGTATATAAAACCAGTATATCTGTTTTTTGGAATAGTAAAATCAACTGTGCCTGCCGCGGCGTTTGTTACATTAATGTTGCCTGCACCTATTGTAGTAGATGCTGAACCTAGATATCCAATTACATTTGAACTAGCAAAGTTTGGTTCACCTGTGTTTACATTGTATGTTAAACTATCTACAACTAGTGTTGAATAGTTTGCACTAAAATTATAATTAGTGATATCTGTATCGTAGTTATATGTAAATGTTCTTTGATGTTCTGGAAGCATTTCTAACATCTTAATATTAGAGCTCCCCCCGAGATATTGGGATATGGAAAGTAGTCTACCCGACATGTTGATTCTCCTATTGGATTATGCCAGAAAAGTATTCTTTAAAGGCACTTAATTTGTTATGCTTGTATTTATCGCAATCTTAGGAATCTGGTAGTGTAAAGCCAAACTCTGCGGCATATTCGTCGATGTTTATTGCTTCATCGTCTATAACAATAACTCTGCCTGGCATACCGCACCATTCGTCATTATTTTCTCCGCCATACAATCCTATTATCATTGCTTCTATTATATATTTGTTTCTGTGAGCCATATCTGTATATCCTTAATTTGGTTCTGTGGGCCAAGTAACTGTTTGGCCTTCATTTAAAGTAGCATAATCTAGATCTCTAAGTGCTTGTCTATATGTTTGCCACTCTAGTTTCTTTGCATCTGTAAGCGGACTGTCTGCACCTTGTGTCCAATCACTTGCTAATAAACGGTTGTTTCTACGTTCTTTTGTTTCTGCATTAATTGTAATTAGTTGTGGTGGTGCTAATTTGGCTAGACATAATGGCGTTGCAGTTAAATCTACTTTTTGCATCTTATGTCCTACATAGTTGCCGTCAACATCACTTAACAATGCAAAACTCATAGGAAAGGATTTATTTTCATCGATAAATTGTTGTGCTTTTGCATCATTCTTAAGCCACCTAACATAATAAATTTTGCCGTCTACATTATTATAAAATATATATTCTTGCATTAGAAGAAACCTCCTATGTCTAAATAAAAGTCTGATTTACTAATACGTTTGTCTGAATTAGTTACGTCCACCCTTCTACCACTGCCACTGTCTGTTAAATTTGTATTTGCCCAATTACCTACAATAACTGATTCTGGAATGTATTGCAAAACATTACTGGCTGGTGGCGCACCACCTGCCGTTGCTACAACGTTGCCTTGAGCTCTGCTTACTTCATATTTAAAGTTATCATCAAATGTGCTCAATTGTCTTATACCGCCTGCAACGATGCCACTTCCTACTGCTAGTTGATGTATGTTAGCCGCGGCGTAGGCGGCGTTTGCAGTCATTTTACCATCTGGTGCAACATCTACTGCTTTGTAATTTATTCTTCTAAATGGTTGATAAGAAATAGAGGCGTTGCCATCTAATAAAGTTGATCCATATGGCACCATATTGTTCACAGCACTGAATATACCTTCGTCAATAGCACCAGAATCAATAGTAACATTTGGTGTTACTAGTGCGGCATCTATGCCTAGTGGCACACTACTTGTAGCACTATTTGCCATAGAGGCATTGAATCCATCTTCTTCTACTTGTAATCCAGCCTGAACACTACCTAAATCTCCTCTGCTAATTCGACCTTGCGGAGCTAGTGTGATATTTGGAACATTTGCAATAGCACTACTTCTTCCACCGCTACCCATTACACTAAGGTTAAGGTCTGCTATAAAGTCTGGCAATAAAGGACCTACACTAAATGATTTGTCTTGTAATGGAACATCAGGTGTTGGTATTGATATATTTACTACTTCGCCTGGTGTAAATGTTGTTCTACCTGGTGCGTTTGGCATAATTGGAACACTAGTTGTTGGTATTGTGTTTGCAACATTACTGCCTACACTAGACCCAGTTACATCTAAATTTGCTATAATATGACTTATATCTGGAATGTCTGGAATTGTAAAAGGGAAATTAATACTTGGTATTAGACCGATGCCACTGCCCCCAAGTCCTATACCTCCTATACCTCCTATTATATTGCCTGTTGGCAATGTTCCTACAATATTACCGTCTGGTGGATTGATTATGTTTGCAGTATTTGATGTAGGATCATCTACAATAGTAATGTTACCTGCAATAATGTTTGAGATGTTGCTGTAATCTACGTTGCCCCATATATTCCACCATGCTGGAATACCACTTACTCCTACTGCACCATCACTTTGGTATGAAGTATGAGCATATATACTGTCATCATATTCAATACAAGTAAACTTAGCACCCAACATAGCATCTGCTGTTTCTACTTCTGTAACACGCATAACTCTAAACAATTTGTTTGTATATCCGTATTGACTGCTTGTAATTTTGACAACATCACCTACATCATTAACAATAGCACTATAGTCTGCTGTAAAGTTTATAACTGTGCTTGTTCTACTTTGGTTAAGGTCAATGTTTGCTAAGTTACCCACTCTACTTCTATCATTAACTAAGTTAAATCTAGTGTCTAGTGGATTGTCTGGCTCGTTGTTGTTTCTATCACCACTTGGTGTGCTTACCACAATAGTTTGTGTTTGGTCTTTTTTGTCAACACTAGGATATTCAGCATCAATACTGTTGTATAAACTGAATAATTCTGTTGACGTAATATCAATTGAACTTACTATGTTGTCATCATTAAATATATAAGCCGCATTCTTTTCTGCGGTAGTAGCCGCTCTGTTTGACACAACTTTAAACTTACCTTGTTTAGGATCGTAAGCAAAGTATGCCGCACAACTTCTACATAATTCATTAATGTTTCTTTTTACTGGTTGGTAGGTTGAACACATACCATCAATTTGCCATCTATTGTGTTGTGCTGTAACATTACCTGTTGCTGTTCTGTAGTCAACTTGGGCCGTAGAATAGTCGTAGAGGTCGTTAAACGAGGTTAAATCAATATCACTACTACTAATACCAGCACCATATCTATCGTTTTGTAAGTAGTCTAAAAGCACGTTTGAAGGCTCATTTAAACTGTTGTTGATGTCGTATGTAATAGCACCTAAGCCTTGTAATCCGTTTTCAGCATCATAATCCATTTCAATAACTGAATATACAAGATTTGCATAACTTGTTGAAGCATTGATTGTGGTCATTAATGTGGTAGCCGCTACTTGTCCACTAGCCGCTAAAGGAAAGATTTGGTCTGTCGCCGCTGTTCCGCCTGCATACACTCTACAACGTATCTTACCGTTAATGTTGTTTGATGTAGTAGCATTTGGATCTGTTGCTCCAGTAACTGTTGCACCACTAAAGATTAATTTAGTATCATCTCTGTAAATGTCATTGATAGTGATTGTGCCACTATCTGTTTTCTCACCAATAACCATACAATACACCATGGTGTTGTTTTGGTTTTTGATTTCTGCATCCACAATGATTGCACCAGTAAAACTTTGTCCGTAGAACACAGGAACTCTGTTGTCTGTGCTTGGTGGTAACTGTATCTTAACACCTGGATCTTTTGTTTCCTGTTGTTTAGGTGGTTCCATTACCCCTAATGCTTTTGCTGTTCCTAAGGCTAAACCAGCACTAATAATACTTGTGGCAATAGTAGCCGCTATACCGGTAACACCGATTGCTCCTACGATTGCTGTTGCTATTGCTGTAAATACTGCCATCTACACACCCTCATATATATAATTTGTTTCTATAGGTCGCCAACCTCGTTTTTCTAAATCAAAGTCTGGCGATATCTCCATGTTTGTGAGTGTAAAACCTTCTATCATTTGTTCTTTTACTAGAGTTTTACCTATGTTCACATATTCTTTTAGTAATCTATAACCCAATGATGACATTCTGTGTTCTGGTTCAACCCACCACGCAACTTCTTTCATTGTTTTTATTTCTGGTAACCATGCATCTGTTTGTATTTGTGCAATTAACATGCTTACTACTTTGTTGTTCTTTTCACCTAACAGTATGCAACCTTCTTTTCCAAAACTATCCAATAATCTTCTAATATACATATCATTGTATTCTGGATTGTGTAAAGCACTATAAGGTGAACTGTTGGCAAAGTTAATCATCATTGCCATTATGCTGTCATAGTCTTGTATTGTTGCTTGTCTAATCATATCTATATACCTTTATCTCATGAAGTTGCCAATGCCGCCGAAGCCTCCACCAAAGCCGCCTCCGAATCCGCCTCCGCCGTAGCCACCGCCATATCCTCCACCATAGCCTCCACCGTAAGTGTATTCTTTACCAAAGTCAAATGATACTTGGTGTAGGTCTGCTACTCTGTTAAATGTTAAGTCTGTTGGAAAGTATTTTTGTCTATCTGTCAAGTTAGTTCTTTGTCCTGCTACTTTGTTTTCTAAAATAGTGTTTACACTTGCACAACTAACTGCAACACTATTACTATTCTTGCCTTCAACGAAGTTGTAGTCTTCACTGATGCTGTAATTAGTTATAATGCCATTGTAACGTTGAAACACATTAGCGGCATCTACACTATAATCATCATTAAAGAATGCTCTGTGTATTTTAACTACACCACCTTTAATTGCTGTGCTTAATATCAAACCCATATAGTCTTGGTCACTTGGTATACCACTTAAACTAAGTTGTATGTCACCGTTTGTTGTTCTTATGTCTTCTGGTATTTCACTAACACCTAAGAAACTGCCTAACTCTGTGTAAGTGTTTCCATCATATGTAATTGGCTTGTATGCACCACTTATGTAATACGTTGTTGCACCTAACGTAAGGTCTACTAACATTGCATGTTTTATATTGTTTGTGCCGGTAACTGGAGGTATACTTGTTGCCATGTTGTTTTCCTTATGTTGTAATTATTTCGACCATTTCAAATGCACTTTGAAATTGTATTCTATCATGTGGGACTACTCTGTATCCTGGTCGTTTTGTTAATTTAACTTTGAAGTGAACATTTTTACCAGTAAGTATGTTACCGCTAGTCATTGTTACACCGTCTTGGCTAATAACTGGTCTGTGAACAGGAACTGCTACACTACTTGATGTGCTGTATGCAACATCTGCCGTTACTTGATAAGGGTATCTGTAAGCGCCTGTGTTGCCCACTGGCTGTATAAAGTCACCTTTCTTGAACAATGTGCCACTTCCACTAACACCACTTGCATTGACGTTTATAGTGCTTCCTGAGACACTTACTAATGTCATTGTGCCACTAGTAACACCACCTTGATATGCTGTAACATAACTTAATCCGCTGTTTGTGTCACCAATATCAATTGTGGTTTCTTCTGTAACATCCAATGCATCAATATCTTCTAATAATCCTCTGTTAGTGCTGTATTGTAATGCACTATGCATGCCTACTTTGAATCTGTATGGCACGTTTGTTGCTCTTTCGGCAGTTAGGATTACTCCACTTCTACTTACTGATTGAGCGGCAACTTTACCTTTGTTAATATCAATGTATGTTGCGTTGTCTATAATTGTTTGTAAACTCATTATGCTGGTTGCCTCCTCGCACCTACTTGCGTTACGTTAAACAGGTATTCTGGATTTTCTGCAAGTCTGGCTTCAAAACTTCTGCTGTCAATTGCGTTAATGTTGTAATTTACAGTTGTGCCCATTCCCATTCCGCCACCGCCACTTGCCATTTCGTCATTTGGAATAACTGTGCCACTTGCTCTAGGAACAAATAGCTCTGGTCCTTCTTCACCTACAACATATGGCTTGCCTGCTGTTGCTGGTCCACCGTCTGCTAGTCCTGGTATAAGTCCTAATAGAGGTCCTGTAATAAACTTTTGTATAAGTGCTTTGGCTAACACTTTCTTAATATGGTCTGCTAAACTGCTGAAACTCATTTTACCAGTTAAAACTGCATCTGTGAGTGCATCTTCTAATAACTGTCCTGCTTTAATAAATCCTTCTGCTAATGTTCTTGTTGCATCACCTAATCCGCTGTTTCTAACTGCTTCTGCTATACTTTCAAAAAACGCTTTAATGTCTTCACCCATTAATTCGAATGTTATTTTTATAAAGTCAGCAATATTAAGAATTGCCTTATCAGCATACTTTTCTGTTTTACCGAAGAATTCATTTATTCTGTCTTCACCAAATACTTTGTTAAGTGCTTGATCTAGATAATGAAGTGTGCCTTGTGTTCCTGTAACAAAAACTTCATCAATTGCTTCAGCGGCTTCAGTTGATTTGCCTTTTAAATCTTCTAGGAAAGTTAATGCACCTGTAATAGATTCCGGATCTATCAAAGGAAGTTGTAAACTGGTTTTGCCTTCTGCTTCTGCTTTTTTTATCTCAGCAGTTAGGATTGCTATTGCTTGTTTAACATTTTTTTCTGTTAGTGGGAATGTTGCACTACCCATCTCTTTTTCAAGGATATCAGCCGCCCTTCCGGTAATCATATTCCATGCATCTAAGTCAAAGAAGTTTTCAAGAAATCCTTGTCCTTCAATTTCTTGTAATTCAGCTAAATTCTTTTTGAGGTTACCTATATCATTAGTAATTAAACCAACAGCATCCGCGGCACTAAGCAAACCGTTAATTAATTGTGCAAATGAATTGTAAACGTTAACAATACCTACCACAGTTTTTTGTAATAATCCGAGGAATTCTTCTTTTAAGAATTGTCCAAACTCTTGGAATCCGCCACGTGCTTCTACTTCTGCTGTGATTGTGTTTGTTAATGAAGTAACAACTTGTTCTAATGCTGGTGCTAAACTTACTAACAATGCGTTAGCGGCACCAAATGCTGATGTAGACAATGTGGTCAAACTGTCTTGTAAATCTTCTACTTTCTTAATGCTATCTCTAGATAACAATATGCCAAGTTTTTCCATCTCCTTGAACATTTCTTTAAGGCCGTCACTACCATTCCTTAAAGCATTAACTAACTCAGCACCTTCACTGTCGAACGCCTTAAACGCAAGAGCTAGTCTTTTGGATTCATCTTCTGTGTTAGCAATACCATCTGCTAATGCAAACAAGGCTTCTTCGGCACTCATTGCCCTTATTTCTGCGTCTTTTAATCCTATTTCACGTAATGCTGGACGTAATTCACCAACACCTTTTTTGGCTTCACCTAATCTACGTGAGAAACGTCTAAGTGCTACACTACTTTGGTCAAAACTAACACCAGCAATTTCAGCCGCAAAGCCAAACTTCTGGATTAGATCCGTTGTGAGACCTACCGTATCCGATATCTTACCTAGCCTATCAACAAATGCTATTTGCCTTGCAGTTACTAATGCTAAACCTGTGGCTAAACCTGCTATTGCTATAGTGGCGGCTTTTACTAATCCAGTAAATGCTCTAAGTCCTGTGCCGGCTGTTGATATACCTGCTGTAAATAATCCTGTGCTAAGTGTTAATGCGGCTTGAACTGGTATAGCCATTATCGTAATCTCCTAATAAATCTTTTAAATCTTTTAATTGTGTATTGTAACGTAGGCTCCACTAACCCTTTATTTGGTCTTGCCTTTACTAAATTCTTTCTACTATATCCACCTTTAGTTTTGCCTGTGCCTTGCTTTGGTGGATTAGGATATTCTCCTCTATCAATAACACCACTGTAATCATAGTCACCGATAATAGCATATCCTTTAGACTTTCTTCTCAGTTTGTTACTTCTTTTGGCTTTACCTGTTTCGCCACGTGGTGTAACTCTTTTCCATTCTTTAAATGCTTCACCAGGCAAACCACTACGTCTAGTAACATAACGTTTTAGTCTTTTGATGTTTTTCTTAAACTTTCTATCGTCAAGTCTAACACCGTTTTCTGTTTTTCTAATCCTTCTTGGCATTAGCCAATCCTCTGTTACGCATTTCAATCAATTCATCTTGACTGTATGTTTCGGTTAAGTCCTCACCGTTAGCCTTCTTCCTCATCCTATCTTGATGGGTCATGCTATGAACATGTATCTGTATGTCCAGCGTAGATCCCTTTTCTAATATTTCACTGGGTAAACAATGATACTTTTCAGCCATTGTGTCAACTAGTAAAACTAAGTTGTGTAATCTGGGATCTATTAGATTATCAACTTGGCTTACTTTCCCAGGTTTTCAGTGACCCTTACTACTGCGGATGTCATTACATCCATTGGTAAAGTGTTTTCGCCACTAATAACTGGCATTCCTTTATCATCAAGAATTAAATCCTTAACAGCATTATACATTTCACCTGCATTCTTTGTGTCTAGACTTGCTAGTTTAGTGTATGTGCTAATTGGAAGTTTGTCATAAACGAAGAATTCAAGTTCGTCACCGTATTTCTCTACGATGTCCTTGTCGTCTATAATGATTGATGTTAGTTCTGGTTTTGCCGCTAGGTCTGATAATTTCTTCATATCTTTATTCCTCTATATCTTTATCTGTTAAATGTTTTATTCCACTAAGTGCAAACTGTAGTCTGCCTTGTGCTTTGGTTAAATCTTTTTCAGCACAACGTATTTCGTTATGTGCTTTTGCTACTTCGGCTTCAAGACTCTTTAGTATGTCCTTGGTCGAATGTCTCTCCCATATCTGCATGTTCTTCTTCCTGTATATCTTCAGTTATATTTACCTGTTTCTTCGCCTTCTTGGCTTTAGGTAAATCAATTCCGTGCTCTTTGGCAATTTCTGCTGTTTTATACTTTTCACCGTATATGTAGACTGTATCGCCATCATGACCATTGTCTAGAATTGCTTGTAGTTTTGCTTTTATATCTTGCATAATTGTTTCCTTTCTTAAAGTGTAAACTCCCCCACGTTATGTGAGGGAGCCTAACTTGTATATGTTGTTTACGGTATTTAAACGACTACTTTTGTAATCTCACCATTAACCACGATTTCCATTGGACTAACCCATACAGCGGCATCCATAGATGCAGTTGGAGTTAACCCTGTTAAGAAACCTTTGCCTTTAACGTAATATTCACCAGTTGAATTACCTTCATTGAAAGCCACAGACCAAAAGATCTCTGTTTTATCACTTGATGTTTCTAATAATCCTTTATTCTGGATAGAGTTCGTTGCGGAACCATCTCCAAAGAAAGTAGCACCATCTACCAACATGTTGATAGAAACACTATTTTCATTAGTTGTTGTAAATGCACTTGAGGCTGGACTACTCAATACTGAGTATCGAGTTGTGCCTGTTGTTGCACTTACAGTTACGTCTTGCATAAGGGGAACTGCTAAAACATCTGTGCCTCCTGGGAGGCTCATTGCTTCTGTAGTTCCTAGGTTTAATGTTGCTTGAAGACCGGCTGTTACATTAATTACTGCCATGTTGTTCTCCTATATTAAACAGTTTTTTCAAAGCGAAACTCAAAAGTATATGTAATCTTATCCATGACAATTTCTGTTTCATAATCACTTTCACTAGTTATAGTGTTAGTAATTACAGACTTTGCATTTAATATATTACTGATTATACTGTTGATATCACTTAATTGGGTTTTGGCATCGAGGGTGACGAATGCATTAAGTGTAGATGTGTTGGTGTTAAAGTTATTTCTGTCCAATACTGCATATAGAGTATCTTGTGATATTTGTTCTTCATCAACGTAAAGTGTTTTCATGTTTTTATCATACAACGTGTCCCCACCACTTTCGAACGGAAGTTCTGCACTTACACTAACATTGCTGTTATTTAAGTTTGTGGTAAGTTGTGCTATAAGATTACTTCTGATTACACTCATTATCTGACCCTTGTTATAAATCGTTTGCCACGAGTCCTACGGTTTTTTCTGTAGTTGACCAGTTCATCGGCGGATGTTATAGTTGCATCTGCATCTACATCATACCACACAATTACTGCAAGTTTCTCTGAAAACAAGTTATTAAACTTGGTATCATAGAAGTTAATTTTCATAACTTCTGAACTTTCTGGGTTTCCAAAGTCTGCTACTTTTGGTAACAAGTATTCTTTGAAAACATAACTTGCACATAAGTCTGTCCAATCTTGCAAGTTGCCAATAATTAAATTCTTATTGACAGCTGGCAAAATAGACGTGCTACTGATATTCTTACTGCTAGTGTAAGTAGACCATTCGGGACTAGCCTGCATCTTAGTAGTAATCCTATCAGTTGCACGTTGACATAATATGTCAAGGTATTCTTCTAAAGTTGTTGCCGCAGTTCCAGAGTTAGCAAATGAAATCTCATTCGCTTCAAACAATCTTTGATCCAAGTTTCGTATGTCTTCTGCTTCAGCAAAAGCCAATACATTATTTGATCCATCTCTCTGAAATGCCATGTTATCTCCCTAACTTATATGGTGTTAGCCATGTTAGTTACTAGGTTATTAGTTCTTAACCATCTGATACCAACTGCTTCACTAATAACAGCGTCTAAAAGAGCTCTGTTACCAATGTCACTTAGTGATCCAATAGTTGAAGTTCCTGTAGAACCTGCGCCGTTTAATTCATTAGCAAGTAAGAATTCAACTTGAGGTGTAATACCTGCATAGTAGAACCCGTTAAGGTCTGCTGGGGCATTTTCCGCTCTAAGTTTTGCAACTGCTTCTGCAAAGTCAACTAGGTTGACGTTGTTAGCGGCTACATATGAACCTGTTAAAGAACCAACTGCTTTAATGAAGTTCTTTCTTAAATGTGTGAATCCGTTTCTTACAGTTCCAGTCATAATATACTGGTCATGTTTAACGTCTTCTTCCATTTTAAGACTAATGTCTCTTTTAGACATGTAACCCATTGCTTCTGGTGAAAATACAACGTTAACGTCTAGTGCACCTGTTGATCCACCGTTAATTGTTGCTTGGTTAAGTAGGACAACTGTTGTTCCTGATCCGTCTAATGTTGATCCATTAGTTGGTGCAGTTTCTGTGTTGTTAAGCATTACTTTAAAACCTGCTTCGTCAGTTGCTTGTGCTACTGAGTTAGATAGTCTTGTTACTACTGCATTTCTAACAACGTCGAATTGTCCGTCTTCTAAGGCTTCTTCTGAAACCTGTGTTCCTGCTCCTCTTTTTACTGCTGTTGCTGATGCTACAGAAGTTGCAAAGGACTGGTCTGATGCCGCTACAACGTTGGCTGATTCTGCGATAGAACTGCCTGCTGTTGTCCATGCATCTGTTAATGGAAAGTTTACAGAATTACCTGATCCTTCCTCGATGTTTATTGAATTACTGATTAAAGCCGGGTTTGGTAGCAAGACTGCGTCTGCATAAAAGTCTACTAAGTCTGCTGTTACGGCTGTAAATAAATCACCAATTCCACTACTTGATGTCGCCATTTCTGGTCTCCTTATTTATAATTGTTTATCTCCAAAGACAACATTAGTGTTATCTTTGACGTTTTGTCATAAAATCCTCTACCATTTTATTGGTCACAGTATCTCTTGACAAGTTTATGTTTTGTCTACGCATTGCAACATAGGCTTCTCTGTATCTAGGTTCCGAATTCATTCTAGCTTCATCTAAACCCTTCTTACTGTTAGAAACTGGTGTGCTTTGTGCATCCACAGTAGCGATTCCTTTTTTGGAAAATTGTAAACCTAATTGTTTGCCCATCTTCTCGACAGCCGCACTATAGTTAGGTAGACCTTCATCAGTTGTAATAAAATCTTCGCCATCTACGATGTGAAAACTTTGTCCTTCAACTTTGAACATGTTATCAGCATTCATTAATTTGACTACTGAGTTTCTTTGTTCAGGCGTCCATGCACTTGGCATAACGTCTTTTAATTTTCCTACGTGTGCGTCTAGGACATATTGGCTTTTAACGGATTCTAGTTCTGCTTTAAGTTCGGCTACGGTTTGTTCTTTCTTTGCTACTGTGTTTTTCAACGCACTAACATCTAAACTACTTTCACCTTCTGTAATATTCGCGGTTTGTAATTCTTTTACAACCTGCTTAACAGAACTTAAACTGTCAACACCTAGTTCATTAACTAAACGTTGTTCTACTTCCCTAGTTGCCGTTTTGGCAATAGCATCCTTTTCTGCCTTGGTAAACATTCGTTGGCCATCGACAAAATAGCGACCCTCACGTATTTCTACTTTGGATTCATTACTGTTAACAGAGATATTTTCTTCCGAATTTGCAGTCTCTGGAACTGTTTGACTTTCACCAGTGTCAACTACTGTATCTTGCTGTATGTCATTTGACATCTTTTTCTCCTTCTATTAATACGACGAAGTATCGTTAACCAGTCTAATTATAAACTATTAGTAGTCGTTGACGTAGTCAATAACTGTTCGAGTCTATCACGCAGTCTGTCACGTAAATCTTCTTTGACGCCTTGGCCCATTATGCTTTGACTTTCTTCATAGTCAACGCCTGGGTTGCTGGCCTCTAATGTTAATTCGTATTCTTTGTGTGTTTTGAATGGCATGAATATTGTTTCTCCATTCTCGTTTTCATGGGTATGAAATCCTTCACCACCTAGTCTTTGTGCTTCAGCTTCTGCTTCTAGACTACTGTTAAAGTGTCTTGCAACAAACTGGGTAGTATTCTGATAGAATCTATCATATAGATCCATCATCATGTTTAATTCTTTTAGTTCGTGCTCCATAGCACGGTTGTTGTATTGTCTATTATAACTGATTTCTACTTCATTGCTTTCACCAGTCCAGTCATGATAGATATCAAATGCACGTTTTTCTGCATTTTCCATTTGAACTGCTTTCTTTCTAATGAATGCTTGTAGTTTAGTGTCCAATGTTTCTATCATTGCGGCACTACTTGATGCTTTGATTAGTTCATCGCTTCTAATCATACATGTTTCTAACATCTTTTGTATTTTGTTGTCTATTAGGTCTTTTAGTTCAGTTACTGGATCAGTGTTTGGTTGTCTAAACTCATATGTGAAATTTTGTTCACCTTGGAGACCACTGTTAACTCTTACTATACTACCTGCGGCGGCACCAATCTCGCCATTGTTCAATTCGTCTGTTTGTTCATCAACTACTAATGTAGGATGAATGCTGTAATTGATTGAACTGTATATCTCTGAATTCAAGTTGTATACTTCTTTTTGTATAATACTTGCATCTAATACTGGTGAACTACCAACTCCAGGATATGTAGGTATGCCTTGATAAATTGGGAAACAAGGAATGTATCCTAATTCGTTTTCTTGCACTACTCTAAACACACCGTCTTCTTGTTCGAACAAACCTTCAATATCTGGTGGTAAGTAATCTTCATCATCACTCATAAACACAGTTTCAATTGTTTCTGGTGTAAAGTATCTATATACTGTTTGGTTTTGTTCTTCTGCTACTTTAACTACTAACTTACGCAACACTTGGTCACCGTCTTGGTTATATCCAAATTCCCAATTGGTAACGTCTAGTGGATTATGAACTGCGAAACGCGGTATTGCAGATCCGCTAGGCTTAACAACACTTAACCAACTCACACCAAATACACTTACTAATGTGTCCACCATACTGAAGAACTCTGGAAGGCTGTTGCCAGTTCCATCACAGTTCTGTTGAAATGCTAACATCTCTGGTGTTTCAGGTAATAATCTATGTGCTGGATTTTTAAATAGGATGGAATTGTATTCGTTTACAATTAGTTTTACATAGTTGTAGAAACTAACATTGTTTATTTTTTCAGCATAGTAACTGTTGTCATCACTTTCATTACCAGCATAAGCCGATGCTGTGTCAGTGCCACCGTAGTGTTGTGTTACTTTTGATTTGTGTTTGCCAGTTGTGTTTCCGAATTCATCTACAGTATATGTATTGATTACTTCGGATCCTGTTTGCTGGTCTTCTTGGAACATCTTAAGGTATCTGCCTTGTTTGTATTCCTCTGATCCGAGAAAACTACGATAAGAAAGATCCCAGGTGTCATGATATCTTGCATATAAGATGTGAATATCAGCGATAAATTCGCCGTAACTGAGAGGTTTGCTCATATAGTCCCCATGGGTTTTTTAAATTGTATACGATTGTATTTATCTACTTTACCAGTTCTTTGGTGTTTATATGGTGTATAAGTGTAAGTATGTATGGCTTGTCCTAGCAAACCTACTCTGAATAACAGAGACTAAAGAAACTACATTGTGACCATTCACTTTGTAGTTTTTTTTTGGATAAAATAAAGATACCATAAAAGGTTGACTTTGATCCAAAAAGAAGTATAATTAACTACTGTAACAAAGGAAACATTAATTTTTAATTAAGGAGAATTCCTGGATTAGAATACAATGTTTATTGTTTCCTAATTTACACACGGGTGTGTGTGATATGTTATAGTTTATGTAAACGCCTTACTTAATAAAACATTGTGTGTATTGTTAGTAAGGCGTTTTTTTATGCCCAAAAAGAAACCCCACAATGGCCACACTATGAGGTTCCTAATATGTTATTAGCCCACACAAACTCTGACAGAGTTACCCAAAATAAAACTTATAACACAACAATATTTATACTGTTATGGTTTCTATTTGTTCCTGTTGTTGTGGTGCTTCTGGTAATGTAAACTTGAATCCGTAACTTTGTGCAATACGTCTTTGTATTTCATCATGAGGTATAACTTTGCCTCTGTATTTGCCACCATTACTGTATCTAGTTGTTGCTCTGTGTTTTGTTCTCATCTTATATATTCCTCGTGTTTGAATGCACCAATATGATTTGCTTCATACTTTGCATACAGTTCTAATTCTTTGGCACTACTCATTGTCCATGTTTTGTTTATGCTTTTAATTCGGTCTTTCTTTTGATATGTGCTACTCATATCATACCAATAGAATGTGTATGTTTTAGTCACCATCTTTTACTTCCTTTTGTGGAGGCGTTGGCTTAGCATTACCTCTGGTTGTGTCATTACTGATATGACTGCTTTTACCAAATATCTTGTCCCAATTGTCAGCATACTTGTTGTCATCTTGACTGCTACGTCTACCGCTACCTTTTCCACCATGCCAATTACTTTTCTTCATCTTGTTCATCCTGGTATACACCATTTACTTTGACGCGGAACTTTGGCTTTTCTTTCTCCTCAGTTTTAGTCCATTTTATTTTATCGTATCCATCCTTGTATGCTTGGTCATTTATACCACTGTTAATCTCAGAATACTTCTCTCCTTCACTGTGGCTTTTTAGTGCCTTAAGTCTAGGGTTCTTGTCTACTATTGCTTTTGCTTGTTTTTGAATATCTTTGTTAATGTGCTTCATTATAGTCTCCTTTTACTGTGAGCATATCCTCGTTCTCTTTCACGTGTTATACCAAAGTTTTGATACACTAAGTATCCTAAAGCATCAGCGGCATGGTCTAACACATTGTCTTTGTCTGGTATTCTAGTTCCTTCTTTGTAACTCATTTTGATTAGCATCTCTCTTATCTTTGCACACTTAGGATCTATTAACAAATTGCGTTCACTTTTTGCATTACACAACAAACTATTTACTGCATTTATTCTGTCTATTACTGGAGGATTGGTTTTGCCCACAACTAACTTAAAGCCATTGTTTGCCAATATGATGTGGTCAGATTGATTACTGTTAGTTGACTTGTGACTGCCACTTGCATCCGGATAACACACATAGTTTCTATTTGGGTAACGTGTTTTAATCTCTTGTATCATTTCATATGTATTGGATTGGTATATTTCAATAAAGTCTATCACATGTAGTTTAGCACCGTTCATATAACCTATCACAGCACTCATAGGACTGTTGTTAAAGTCCATACCTATATGTAGGGTGCGGAGTTGTTCTACTGGGAACGTATTGGGCTGTATGTTGTCCTCAGTGAAGGCATGATATATAATACCACTATAGTCTTGAAACTCTGCTAAGAACTCTTGGGCAAATTCACGTGAATCTAAATCTCTTTTGGCACTTTCTATTTCTTCTTCTGTAATCCAACCACCTTCAATTGTTTTGTAAACATGACTGTTCCATTCTTGTTCAGCACCACTTCTCACATATAAATCGTAGAACCAGTTACCTCGGCCTTTTGGCGTTCCTATGAATAATGCATGTCCATTGCTGTCTGCTTACATAGGTCTACATATAGTAGTCCACACATCAGGGTGTAAGTCAGCACACTCATCCATTACTATAAAGTCATAACGTGATCCACGCAATGCTTCTCTGTTGTCAGCACTTCTAATGAATATCTTGCTATCATTCTTTAATGTTATTGTGAGTTCTGATTTGTTTACGTCTTTGATCCAGTTCTTTTCATACAGTCTGTCTAATAATTCGTCAAGGATAACTGTTTTAGCCTGCCTATACGTTGAATATAGTGCTAACACTCTCTGTTTGGGCTTTACACTGAACTTTGCAAGTTCATTAATGGCTAACATACTCTTTCCAAAACGTCTGCCAGCAACAACTACTCTAAATCTAGTAGCATCATTACTAATAACTTGTTGTGGTTTGCTTAGTCTCAAACATGTCTCCATGTCTTGCGTATTATAATGTCTCTGATACAGCCTGGTGTTACACCATAGTCTTCACTTATGCCACCGTATCCGTCTGTGGCACTTCTGTTTGTATAACGTGCTCTTATGGCTAATATATCTGATTCTTTTAGTTTTGATTGCTTACAGTCTGTGCCTACACTTATTTGTCCAGCCGCTCTCATTAAATCAAATACTTCTTGTTGACTGTTTAACTTCATGTGTTTAGGATTGCAACACTTCTTATTTCTACATGTTGTGGCTATTCTCAAATTACCAGTAATCTTTTTGGTGTATAATCCTTCACCATGTATGTAAGCAAAACGTGTGCATCTATGTAAACTGCCTCCAGCGGCAAACAATCCGTAACCGTGATTAGTAATTGCCAAACGCCAGTCCCAACATTCATCTTCACCCTTTATATCAACATGGCCCCAAAATCTATCTACATCTTTTTGTGTTATTGGTTTAATTTTTCTTTCATACTTCATAGTGTCTCTCATTTATCCCAAGGGTCATTATCCCAAGGATGCGGCTTCATTCCTCCGCCTGGTGGTATAATAACATCATCATCGTCCCAAGTGTATGTGGGCCTTTTAATCTTTTCAAACATCTTTCTCACAGCATACGTTTCTGGATCCAATGCTTCTTCCAAGTATTCATCTATTGCACGTTTTACTGCTTCATAGTCTTTGGGGTCATTACTTTTAAATCCAGTCATCTTCATCTTGGCAAGTGCCGCCATGTTTTGTTACGGTGTATTGCTTCTATAGTGGAGGTATTCACATTTAGTATTTGACCTAACTTTTGTTGTGTGATTTTGTAGTGTTGTTCAATTACCCATAACACTTGTTTTTCTGTGAGCTTTGCATTGTGGTTGTCAGCACCTATATAACTTGGTGGCTTAACATATCTGCCTTTGTTTATGCAGTCTTGTATGTTGTCTTTCACAGTCCCCAAAAAGAGATGCTCCGGATTAACACATGCCCTATAGCTTATATCATTGTTGTCATAATGTTGGTCACAATCATGTAACACACACAATTCATTAACATCAGCTTCTTTGAACTTGCCACTTATTAATGCACCGAATCTATGTGCTGTGATGTAACGCAAACGTCTACCGTCAACATCATCATACTTATACCACCAGTTCTTATATCCATTGTTTTGAACATTGCCCATTAAGAATATACATCCATTTGGTTGTTCTTCACAACGTGCATGAAACTTATCTATATAGTGTTGCTCTATATTGTGAACGTGGTGGTCTTCACCGGGAGGGCCTGACTTCTTTACACCTTTAGCCATTATAGTGTAACGTTTTGTTTGGGTTTTTCTTTTTGTATTTCAGAGCCGTATCCAACTAACATCATTGTGAACGTTAATGGTAAGAACCATAAGTTCAATAAGCCTAACATGTGACCCCACACCATGCTAACAGTTATTAAACTGAAAACATTAAGTGGACCTGCTAGTCTATTTGTTTGAAAGTCAGAAATGTCTTTGATTTTGGGTGTTGTAAACTTCATATCTTTATCCTATATTGTTTTGTGAAAAAAGTGCCTGACTGAAATGCCAGCATGTTTCAACGTATCCTATACCGTTGGCTCAACACCAGCCAGGTCTTACCTCACAAAATCTATTCTTCATTTTTTTCTATCCATGGTAGCATAGTATCTTCCTCGCTACCGTCTTGTATGCCATTGTCTGACATAGATAACCATTGTTTAGAGAGCCAGATCATCATTACTCTATCGCCATTCATTGCTGTTTCGAACATCTTTTGACGTAACTTCTGTTTCGTCGTTTGTGTTCCTTTTATATATAGATCCGCGAAGTTGTCTCGTAAGGTTCCTGCTGGAACGCCAAAGAAGTCGCTAAGATCTTTCCAACTGCAATGCAAACATGCCAATTTGTAAAATTCTTCTTCAGGTATGACAGTTTTATTCCTGCCCACTACTCTTCCAATTACGGTTTTTTCACCGTATTTAATTTGGTTTACTTGATAATTGGGTTTGTTCTTCATGTTGTATCCACTTATAGTGTAAACCAAGCCTTATGCTTGTAATTGCAATGTTATTTATCTTTCTTTTACGAAACCTTTAACTTTTGTAGGTCTAGTGCCTTGTTTTAAGTTATAATTGCGGTGTGTTGTGCTTTGCCATTCATACCATTCTCCTAACATGTATACATTGTCTAACAAGTATTGTGGTGTGGACTCATATATAGTTTCTAAGTATTCTATATCTCTAAAACTGATATCTCCACTAACTGAATACCTATTACTGATACGTCTTACGTCATAAAGCAAATGACTTGGGCTTGAACTCTTCTTGCTGAAGTTAGTATTGTTCTTTGAAGTCTTTATTAGGCTTTCTGCGTAAGTTATTAGTGTTGCTATGTCTGTCATAGCAATATTTATTAAACATAGTGTTAATCAATTCGGTTAGAACTGTATATGCGTTGTTTTGTGAGGTCACAAGGTGTTGAGTAACTTTCTACTACTGCTTGTATTAACAATATACGTTCAAACTCCTTTCTCAAAAAGTATAGTTCTGACTGCAATTTGTTAGCATGTATAACAGGTTTCTTATTACTAAATTTCATGCATTTCCATCCTTAATAAATGTGGTAAGTCCTTTTTACTTACCCATTGTATCCATTTATCAGTATCTTTACACTTCAGTGCAGGTTGTCCATGTGCGTTAACATGTTTATAGTCCACATACACTTCTGCATTGTCATGTTTTGTGTTTTTAGTAATCATAGTGCATCCATTCCATCAAGTTCATCATCATTATAGTGACCTTCTTCCCAATCCTCTTGATATACACCTTTAGCAAAGTAGTGTAGTCCACTCTTATCTTCTTCTGTGGGTTCAGCACATAACGTTAATGGTATCCAATACTCTTTATTGTAAATGTATAATACTGCATATAGTGTGTTGTCTTTAAACACAGTTCCTCCAAGCATACCTGGTGCAATAGTTCTACTTAATGTTTTAGTGTATGTTGTTCTTTGCACAAACTTACCAAAAGCGGCATCATCTTTAAGTTCTGTGTATATGTCTTTGCTTTTTTGCCATGCACTCCAACTTTTTGTTTTAGCAGGTATGTTTTGATACACACCATGTTTGTGTTTGTATGGTGCTAAACTGCAAATATATTTACTGGGCTTATCACCTGGTTCTGGTATAATGTCTATGTTCAGTTTGTTGCGTTTGCCTGGCTTTGAACTAACACTACAACTGAGAAAGAATATTTTATCGGCGGTTCGGATTTTCTGGCGCACCGCTTTATATATGAGATCCAATTGAGGAACAGTTGAGGTATCAGCACCTCTGGTGCCCCTCAAAGGAGTCCTATCAGGACTATCATTTGGTGTAGATTCATCTCCACAAATGTATATTAGTTCTTTATTATTAGTTCTTTTATTATTAGTTCTTTTATTATTGCTAGTAATATAGTTTTGTGGAGGTTGTGTAAATTTTTTTGTTTCCATTATAGTAACCCCAACTTCTGTGCTATAAGGTATAACAGTTGTTGTCTGTCTGCACGTTCTTTAATTATGAACTTAGCATCAGCACTGATTAAGTCTGGTGTGTTCTTTTTGTCAATGAAATGACCATCTATAACAAAAGCATTTGCATCATAATCTTCTTGATACAGTTTCTCCCATTGGTCATAGTTCCAGTTGTTTTCACTGACCCATGTGTAACACCATTTAAAATTGTTTTCAATATCAAGTAAATGAACTTTACTTCTGGTTGTTCCAGGTATACTAGAACTACTTTTAGGCGCTTCTACTTTTGCTACCACGTATTGTTTATGTTGTTTATTTTTCATTTTATTTCCTCAAATAATTATAAAGTTATGTATTTGCCATTACATACTATGAGCTCCATTGTATTATTTCTAATACACTATTATTTATCTATAATTGCAATATAAGGGCTTAAAAGCGGACCAAAAAAAAACTCCCCTAACGTCAGCAAAGGGAGTTTTTTAAATATAATATAATCGATTAAGATATATTACCTTTAAGAGTCTTAATTTAATGGCAATTAAATTATTATCCGGTTAAAGAAGTTTTTCTTAAGTAGCTCAATCCTGAGGAAAACGTGCAAGAAGCACTGGAGAAAGTAATGTGAGACATTACTTTTTTGATACCTCTTTAACATATATATTTATCTATGTTTGTTGTTTTTGGTGCTGTTATGTGGTTACATACCCACTGCAATACTTAACACACTAGCAAGTAAACTGCCTAATGTTAGTATAACTATAGTCCATATTCTGTTGTCTAGTCTGTCTAATCTTTCTGTGAAAAATGCTTTATTTTCTTTTATTTGTGATTGTAAATTGTCCACTTTTTTCTCTAGAGCGCCATGCTCCTTTGTATTCTCTGCTTTAAGTCTAACTACATCTTCATGAACTGTCTGTGCTGTGGGCTTTGGCATGTTATTTCTCTACAACTTTGCCGTCAGCATCAATCTCATGTGTGCCAGCTTCTAATTTGGGTAATATAGACGCTAATATGTCTAATTGTTCTTGTGATATTTCATTCATCTTCAAATCCTATTTTTTTTCTTAAGTCTGTTAGTTGTTCTCTACTTTGCACAATACAACATGGCGTGGGCGTGTTATTTTCCTTCTCATCTGGATGACTCCAAAATGCCACTAAGTGCAAATATTTACTTTCTATTTTCTCTACTACTGATAACAATGTATCAATACT